>ENA-OQDM01000007-OQDM01000007.1-human-gut-metagenome-genome-assembly--contig:-NODE-7-length-123423-cov-5.590335_pt1 | contig 123423 bp, 95 predicted proteins | sample MGYA00242772_ERZ504605 | MGnify/ENA primary metagenome ERZ504605 (study PRJEB26092, sample SAMD00036348) | human gut metagenome | host: Homo sapiens | study: EMG produced TPA metagenomics assembly of... | reverse complement strand
ATGTCGGCTCGTCACATCCTGGGGCTGGAGAAGGTCCCAAGGGTTGGGCTGTTCGCCCATTAAAGTGGCACGCGAGCTGGGTTCAGAACGTCGTGAGACAGTTCGGTCTCTATCTATCGTGGGCGCATGAAATTTGCGTGGCTCTGACACTAGTACGAGAGGACCGTGTTGGACTGACCTCTGGTTTACCGGTTGTGCCGCCAGGTGCATTGCCGGGTATCTAAGTCGGGATTGGATAAGTGCTGAAAGCATCTAAGTACGAAGCCAGCCACAAGATTAGATTTCTCAGGGTCGTTGTAGACTACAACGTTGATAGGATGCAGGTGTACAGGCAGCGATGTCATAGCCGAGCATTACTAATTGCCCGTCCACTTTTTGCCTTCCGTGTATGGAGGTATATACGTTCAGCAATATATGGACACTTTACTTTTTTCTCATCATGTCTGCCTTATTCAGGTGACTACAGCACCGGGGTTCCACCTCTTCCCATTCCGAACAGAGAAGTTAAGCCCGGTCACGCCGATGGTACTGCGTAACAGTGGGAGAGTAGGTAGTCGCCGTTTTCAGAAGAAGCCTCCGTGTCTGATAAGGATACGGAGGCTTTGTTCGTTTTTGGCGGTCTCATAAACTTTTCTTATATTTGCGCCGAACTAATTTTATATCAACGTTTAAAGCAAATTGAAAGTATGAAGACTAAAGTTTTATTGGCTGCCGTTGCGGTAGCGTTTTCTTTCGCAGTGACATCTTGTGGCAACAAAAAGGCTGCAGATTCTAATGCAACTGAGGCAGATTCTTGCTGTGCTGCAAAAACAGAACAAGTATGTGACTCTGCAAAGGCATGTTGCCAGGCTGCTGATTCAGCAGCGTGTCCTAAGGCTGCATGTGATGGTGCCAAGTGTGACAAACCTTGTGAGAAGAAGTAATTCAGAACTTGTATTGAACTGAAGAATAAGGAAAGGCGTACCTTGAGGTACGCCTTTTTTTGTGATATATTTCAGCGATAAATGAATACAAACTTATAAAATGATATTTTTTATCGGAAAAAAGTAACGAATTTGTTTGTGTGGTACGAAATAATATCTACCTTTGCAACGTCAAAACAAAAAAGAAGATGATTCAGAACTTTACATATATTCTACTGTGTGGTATTATTATTCTACTGGCAAAGTTTAGTGGAAGTGAGTGCTGTGCGTGAATATATATGTAAGATGCAATGATATATGAAGCCTTTCTCACTTCCAAGTGTGAAAGGCTTTTTTTATGGAACATAAATTAAATACAATAAAGCAATGAGTGACAAATTATTTATTTTCGACACAACGCTCCGCGATGGCGAGCAGGTTCCGGGATGCCAATTGAATACAGTGGAAAAGATTCAGGTAGCCAGACAACTGGAAGCCCTGGGGGTGGACGTGATTGAAGCCGGATTTCCGATTTCAAGTCCGGGAGATTTCAATTCGGTCATTGAGATATCAAAAGCTGTGACATGGCCCACCATCTGTGCCTTGACACGTGCCGTACAGAAAGATATTGATGTGGCGGCAGAGGCTTTGCAGTTTGCCAAGCATAAACGTATCCATACTGGTATCGGTACATCTGACTCGCACATTAAATATAAATTTAATTCCAATCGCGAGGAAATAATAGAGCGTGCAGTGGCTGCCGTAAAGTATGCACGTAAGTATGTGGATGATGTAGAGTTCTATGCCGAAGATGCAGGCCGAACGGATAATGAATATTTGGCACGGGTGGTAGAAGCTGTTATCAAGGCAGGTGCGACTGTGGTGAATATTCCCGATACAACGGGGTATTGCTTGCCTGATGAGTATGGCGCGAAGATAAGATATCTGATGGAACATGTCAACGGTATTCATAATGCCATTATTTCTACTCATTGCCACAATGACTTGGGCATGGCTACTGCCAATACAATGGCTGGCGTACTGAATGGTGCCCGCCAGGTGGAGGTAACCATCAATGGTATTGGTGAACGTGCCGGCAATACTTCTCTTGAGGAAGTGGCGATGATTATCAAATGTCACAAGGACATAGAAATCGAGACCAACATCAATACACAGAAGATTTATCCAACCAGCCGTATGGTGTCCAGTCTGATGAACATGCCGGTGCAGCCCAACAAGGCTATTGTAGGTCGCAATGCTTTTGCCCATTCGTCGGGTATCCACCAGGATGGTGTGTTGAAGAATGTACAGACTTACGAAATCATTGACCCGCATGATGTGGGTATTGATGATAATTCCATCGTATTGACAGCCCGTAGCGGACGTGCAGCCTTGAAGAATCGTTTGTCGATATTGGGAGTACAACTGGATCAGGAGAAGTTGGACAAAGTGTATGAAGAGTTCTTGAAACTTGCCGATAAGAAGAAGGATATCAACGATGATGATATGCTGGTATTGGCAGGGGCAAACCGTACGCAGAACCACCGTATCAAACTGGAATATCTTCAGGTGACCAGTGGGGTGGGGGTTCGTTCGGTTGCCAGCTTGGGATTGAACATCTCTGGCGAGAAGTTTGAAGCCGCCGCCAGTGGAAACGGTCCGGTAGACGCTGCTATCAAGGCTTTGAAGAAGATTATTGACCGCCATATGACATTGAAGGAATTCACTATCCAGGCTATCAGCAAGGGTAGCGACGATATGGGTAAGGTACATATGCAGGTGGAATACGATAATCATATTTATTATGGGTTCGGTGCCAATACGGATATTATCGCGGCATCAGTGGAAGCGTACATCGACTGTATCAATAAGTTCAAGATGTGATTTTAATCGTAAATTGTAAATAGCTAAATTGTACATAAAGAGATGAATACATTATTTGATAAAATCTGGGATGCCCATGTGGTACAGAAAGTGGAAGACGGTCCCACACAGCTTTATATTGACCGGCTTTATTGTCATGAAGTAACCAGCCCGCAAGCCTTTTCAGGATTGCGCGAACGTGGAATCAAGTGTTTCCGTCCGGAAAAGATTTTCTGTATGCCCGACCATAACACGCCGACGCATGACCAGGACAAGCCGATTGAAGACCCGGTTTCAAAGACTCAGGTAGATACATTGGCCAAGAATGCGGAAGAGTTTGGATTGGCCCATTTCGGCATGATGGACAAGAAGAACGGAATTATCCATGTAGTAGGTCCGGAACGCGGGCTGACCCTGCCTGGCATGACCATTGTCTGCGGTGACTCGCATACTTCCACCCACGGGGCGATGGGAGCAGTGGCTTTCGGTATCGGTACGAGTGAGGTGGAAATGGTAATGGCCTCGCAATGTATCCTTCAGACCCGTCCTAAGACAATGCGCATCACTGTCGACGGCAAACTTGGCAAGGGAGTGACGGCAAAAGATGTAGCATTGTATATGATGTCGAAGATGACGACCAGCGGCGCTACGGGATATTTCGTGGAATATGCCGGAGAAGCTGTGCGCAGTCTGACTATGGAAGGGCGTCTGACCTTGTGCAATCTGAGTATAGAGATGGGTGCCCGCGGCGGTATGGTTGCTCCGGATGAGACCACTTTCGAGTATATTAAAGGACGCGAATATGCTCCGAAGGGTGAGGCATGGGACAAGGCATTGGCCTATTGGAAAACATTGAAGAGTGATGAGGATGCAGTGTTCGACAAGGAAGTTCGTTTTGCTGCCGAAGATATTGAACCGATGATTACATACGGTACCAATCCGGGCATGGGTATGGGTATCACACAACATATTCCTACTACCGAAGGCATGGGAGAAGCTGCCCGGACCTCTTTCATGAAGTCTATGAGCTATATGGGTTTCCAACCGGGAGAACCTTTGCTGGGTAAGAAGGTTGACTATGTGTTTTTGGGTGCCTGCACCAATGGACGCATTGAGGATTTCCGTGCATTTGCCTCCATTGTGAAAGGCCGTCGGAAAGCCGAGAATGTAGTGGCATGGCTGGTTCCGGGCTCCTGGATGGTAGATGCACAGATTCGCGAAGAGGGACTGGACAAGATTTTGGAAGAGGCCGGTTTTGCCATTCGCCAACCGGGTTGTTCTGCTTGCCTGGCAATGAACGACGATAAGGTGCCTGCCGGAAAGTATGCAGTGTCTACCAGTAACCGTAATTTTGAAGGACGCCAAGGACCGGGTTCCCGAACACTGCTTGCCAGCCCGCTTGTAGCTGCAGCAGCGGCAGTGACTGGAGTAATTACTGACCCGAGAACGCTGATTTGATGTACGATTGGACGATTTACGATTAAAATTACTTCGTAAATCAAACATCGTTCAACAAAGGTAAATCAAGAGTATTTTCAATCGTAAATTGTAAATCGTAAATACAAAGATGAAGACAAAATTTGATATAATAACCAGTACTTGTGTGCCTCTTCCATTAGAGAATGTGGATACAGACCAGATAATCCCTGCACGTTTTCTGAAAGCTACTACCCGTGAGGAAAAGTTCTTCGGAGATAATTTATTCCGCGATTGGCGCTATCATCCGGACGGTTCTCTGAACAAGGACTTTGTTTTGAACAATCCCACTTACGGTGGACAGATTCTGGTGGCGGGAAAGAACTTCGGTTCCGGTTCCAGCCGTGAGCATGCTGCATGGGCCATTGCCGGTTACGGTTTCCGCGTGGTGGTATCGAGTTTCTTTGCCGATATACACAAGAACAATGAACTGAACAACTTTGTGCTTCCGGTGGTGGTAAGTGAGCCGTTCCTGAAAGAGTTGTTCGACTCTATCTCTGCCAATCCGAAGATGGAAGTGGAAGTGAATCTGCCCGAACAGACCATCACCAACAAAGCTACGGGCAAGATCGAACATTTTGAAATCAATGCCTACAAGAAACATTGCCTGATGAATGGCTTGGATGACATCGATTTTCTGGTTGAGAATAAAGATAAGATAGAAGCTTGGGAGAATAAAAATGAAGCATAATCATCCGAAGATAGAAATCATGGACACTACGCTCCGCGACGGTGAACAGACCAGCGGAGTCTCCTTTGTGCCCCATGAGAAGCTGATGATTGCCCGTTTGTTACTGGAGGAATTGAAGGTAGACCGGGTGGAGGTGGCTTCTGCGCGGGTATCCGAAGGAGAGTTTGATGCCGTAAAAATGATTTGTGACTGGGCGGCACGCCGTAATCTGTTGCCAAGAGTAGAAGTGCTTGGCTTTGTAGATGGCCACACGTCGGTGGACTGGATACATGCGACCGGTTGCCGTGTCATCAATCTGCTGTGCAAAGGCTCGCTGAAGCATTGCACCTACCAGTTGAAGAAGACTCCCGAAGAGCATATCGAGGATATTCTGTCCGTAGTGGATTACGCCAACGAGCAGGATATGGTAGTGAATGTCTATCTGGAAGACTGGAGCAACGGCATGAAAGATTCTCCGGAATATGTGTTCCGTCTGATGGACGCCTTGGAGCAGACCAATATCCGCCGCTATATGTTGCCTGACACGTTGGGCGTATTGAACCCGCTGCAGGTCATCGAGTTCATGCGCAAGATGGTGAAACGCTATCCGCATGCCCATTTTGACTTCCATGCCCACAATGACTATGACCTTGCCGTGAGCAATGTGCTTGCCGCCGTACTTAGCGGTTGCAAGGGACTGCATACTACCATTAACGGCCTGGGCGAACGCGCCGGCAATGCTCCGCTTGCCAGTGTGCAGGCTATCCTGAAAGACCACTTCAATGCCATTACCAACATTGACGAAAGCCGCCTGAACGACGTAAGCCGTGTGGTGGAGTCCTACTCGGGCATCGTCATTCCCGCCAATAAACCGATTGTTGGCGAGAATGTATTTACCCAAGTGGCAGGCGTCCATGCCGACGGTGACAATAAAAGTAACCTCTACTGCAACGACCTCCTGCCCGAACGCTTTGGTCGCAAGCGAGAGTATGCCCTGGGCAAGAACAGCGGTAAAGCCAATATCCGGAAGAATCTGGAGGACTTGGGGTTACAACTGGATGAAGATGCCATGCGCAAAGTGACCGAACGCATCATTGAGTTGGGCGACAAGAAAGAGCTGGTGACGCAAGAAGACCTGCCCTATATCGTTTCGGACGTACTGAAGCACGGAATGGCAGAAGAACGCGTCAGCCTTAAGAGCTATATTGTGAATCTGGCGTATGGATTGAAGCCGATGGCTACGTTGAAGATAGAAATTAACGGAAAGGAATATGAGGAAAGTTCCAGTGGAGATGGCCAGTATGATGCTTTTGTGCGCGCCTTGCGCAAGATATATAAAGTGACACTGGGTCGTAAGTTCCCGATGCTGACGAACTATGCCGTGACTATTCCTCCCGGTGGGCGTACCGATGCCTTTGTGCAGACGGTTATTACCTGGAGTTTTGAAGATACGATATTCCGTACACGCGGATTGGACGCAGACCAGACGGAAGCAGCCATCAAGGCGACGGTGAAGATGCTGAATATCATAGAAGACGAATACGAATCATAAAAAATGGATCTCATGGAGAAAAAGAAATCGTTTTTTGAGAGGCGTCCTTATGTATGCTATGCGTTGTATGCAGGCTTGCTTTTTGCTTTCAACCTCTTTCTGCGTTGGTGGAGCGGCGAGTTGGATGCGGACGAGTATCTTATGTCAGCCATCAATACCCTTATATTGACAGCTGGTTTTGTGTGGGGTGACCGGTATCGCCGCAAGAATCTTGCAAACAAAAAGAAGATAGATGAACTTTTAAATAATAAAGAAAACAATGGATTTTAAAATTGCAGTGTTGGCCGGTGACGGTATCGGCCCCGAAATCTCTACCGTAGGCGTGGATGTGATGACTGCCGTGTGTGAGAAGTTCGGACATAAAGTGAACTATGAATATGCCATCTGCGGTGCAGACGCGATAGACAAGGTGGGTGACCCGTTTCCTGAAGCCACTTATGAGGCTTGTAAAAATGCGGATGCTGTATTGTTCTCTGCCGTAGGTGACCCGAAATTCGACAATGACCCTACTGCCAAAGTGCGTCCCGAGCAGGGCTTGCTGGCTATGCGCAAGAAACTGGGACTGTTTGCCAACATCCGTCCCGTGCAGACCTTCAAATGTCTGCTCCATAAGTCTCCCCTTCGTGCGGAACTGGTGGATGGTGCCGATTTCCTTTGTATCCGCGAACTGACCGGTGGCATGTACTTCGGTGAGAAATACCAGGACAATGACAAGGCGTATGATACGAACATGTATACCCGTCCTGAGATTGAGCGTATCCTGAAAGTCGGATTTGAATATGCCATGAAACGCAGCAAACATCTTACGGTGGTGGATAAAGCCAATGTGCTTGCCTCTTCCCGTCTTTGGAGACAGATTGCCCAGGAGATGGCACCGCAGTACCCCGAGGTGACAACCGACTATATGTTTGTGGACAACGCCGCCATGAAGATGATTCAAGAGCCGAAATTCTTTGACGTAATGGTTACGGAAAATACGTTTGGTGATATTTTGACGGACGAGGGTTCCTGCATCAGTGGCTCTATGGGATTGCTGCCTTCTGCTTCTACGGGAGAGAGCACGCCGGTATTCGAACCTATCCATGGTTCCTGGCCGCAGGCGAAAGGCTTGAATATAGCCAATCCGCTGGCGCAAATTTTGTCTGTAGCCATGCTTTTCGAATACTTCGACCTGAAAGAGGAGGGGGGGGTGATTCGTAAGGCAGTTGATGCTTCACTCGATGCGAATGTACGTACACCGGAGATTCAAGTAGAAGGTGGCGACAAATACGGTACCAAGGAAGTGGGCGCGTGGATTGTAGACTATCTTAAGAAGTCTTGATAACAGTGTCTCATTACCGTTCTGTTCATCAGTAACTTCTCACTGCAAAGTTCTGCAAACCTTTTGCAGTGTCACTGCAAAGCTGTTACAGTTGCACTGCAAAGCAGTTGCAGTACCACTGCAAACCTATTTGCAGTAACGCTGCAGCTCGTTTGCAGTACTACTGCAAAAAGCATGCACCATCTTTGCAGTGGGAAGTCGCTGATTGTCAGATATGGTTCTTCCTCCTCATCCTGCCTTCTTCAATCGTTTCATATCCTTTCATCCTCTTTATTCGTGTTAAGCTTTGATAGATGGCAGTATAATCTTTCCTTTCCCGCACGGTTTATTTCTTGGAATTTCCATATCTTTGTCAGCATATCCATGTTACATAAGTGTGTACGGGAAGAATGTATTAGACAGTGAGATTATGGCGAAAATTGCAAAGAACCTGACGGAGTTGATTGGGCATACTCCTTTGATGGAATTGGCTGAATACAGCCGTAAATACGGATTGAAAAGAAATATTGTGGCTAAGCTGGAATCTTTTAATCCGGTGGGAAGCGTGAAGGACCGTGTGGCATTTGCCATGATTGAGGATGCCGAGGCACGTGGGGCTTTGAAACCCGGAGCCACGATTATTGAACCTACCAGTGGCAATACCGGCGTGGGACTGGCGATGGTGGCAACCATCAAGGGATATCATTTGATATTGACCATGCCGGAGACCATGAGTGTGGAACGCCGTAATCTGTTGAAAGCCTTGGGTGCGGAGATTGTACTGACCGACGGACTGGCAGGTATGGCCGGCTCCATTGCCAAAGCGAAAGAATTGCGGGATGCGATACCTGGTGCGGTTATTCTGCAGCAGTTTGAGAATCCCTCCAATGCCAAGGCTCATGAACATACTACGGGGGAAGAAATCTGGACGGACACGGATGGTAAAGTGACTGTTTTTGTTGCCGGTGTGGGCACGGGCGGTACGGTCTGTGGAGTGGCGCGTGCCTTGAAGAAACATAATCCGGATGTCTATGTTGTGGCTGTAGAACCGGCCTCCTCTCCGGTTCTGGAAGGAGGGGAAGATGCACCGCACCGCATCCAGGGGATTGGGGCCAATTTTATTCCTTCCATTTATGATGCTTCTGTAGTAGACGAGATTATTCCGGTGCCCGATGACGAGGCCATTCGTGGAGGACGAGAGCTGGCTTCTACGGAAGGCTTGCTGGCTGGCATCTCATCCGGTGCGGCGGTATATGCGGCACGGTTGCTGGCCGAACGCCCTGAATTTGCGGATAAAATGATTGTTGCCCTACTGCCCGATACGGGGGAACGCTATTTGTCAACAGAACTGTTCGCTTTCGATACCTATCCTTTGGAATAAATACTGAACTATTATATGAAGAAACTTATTTTTTCTTTCTTCTTGTGTGGAGCCACGATGTTCCCTGCCTTTTCACAAACCTATCAGGAACTGAGCGAACGTGCGGTTGCAGCCACGGAGCAAGACAGCTTGTCATTGGCCGAAAAATACATTGAACAAGCTTTGAAAATGGAGCCCGCCAATCCTCATAACGCTTTGCTGTTCTCCAACTTGGGTACGATACAACGTCGGCAGCACCGGTATGAGCAGGCCCTTGACTCGTATACTCTGGCATTGAACATTGCTCCGCGTGCCATACCTGCCCTGATGAATCGTGCCGCTCTTTACCTTGAGTTGGGGAAGGATGATTTGGCCCGGATAGACTATTCTTTGGTGCTGGATATAGAAAGCGATAATCAGGAAGCCTTGCTGATGCGTGCCTATATCTATATGCGGCAGCGCAACTATAATTTTGCAAAGTCTGATTATGAACGTCTGCTGAAACTTGCCCCCCAGAGTTACAATGGCCGTCTGGGGTTGGCTACACTGGAGCAGAAGGAGGGCAAATATGAAGCGGCGCTTTCGATATTGAATGCCATGATTGCAGAAAAAGGAGGAGAAGCTACCCGGCTGACTACCCAGCAATATGCCGTACTTTACGTAGCACGTGCGGGTGTAGAGCAGGATATGAAACATGTGGACCTGGCCATGATGGACTTGGAAGAAGCCATCAAGCTGGATGCTTCGCAGACAGAAGCCTACTTGATACGGGGGCAAATTTACCTTTCTCAAAAGAAAAAGGAGTTGGCAAAACGTGACTTCGAAAAGGCCATTTCACTTGGCGTGCCGCAAGGTGACCTCAGGGATTTACTGTTACAGTGTAAATAATATTCAACTGTATTTCCGTATCAGTTCCACAAACTCTTTTCCGTATTTCTTCTTTTTATATTCACCGATACCGCTGATATTACCAAATTCTTCTATGGTAGTGGGGCGGGAGGCGCTGAGTAGGTGGAGCACTTTGTCGGACAGTACGATATAGGCAGGAAGTGCTTCCTGGTCGGCAAGGCGTTTGCGGAGAGTGCGGAGAGCCTCGAAAAGTTCCCCACTTTCTGTATTGGGCAATCCCAATGGCAATTCTTTGGTTGGAACTGTAGCCTTGCGTTTACGGCCTCTTGTAGCTTGTACAGCTTCCTCGCGGCGGATGGTGACAAGCAGGGCGCGTGCTCTGCCAAACAAGACATCTGTTCCGCTTTGAGTGATTTTCAGGTGGTTGTTTTCATTGTAGGCTATTTCGAAATAACCGAGCTGTAACATTTGCAGCAGGTAGTCATGCCAATCTCTGGGGGGGACTTCGCGCCCGGCTCCAAAGGTCTTGAGTCGATGGTATCCTCTTTCTGTAACTTCAGAACTCATGTTTCCTCGGAGGATGTCCACTAAAATACCGGTTCCTATCTGTTGCTCGGAACGCGCGATTGCACTAAGTGCCTTTTGTACGATTATTGTACCATCGAAACGTTCGGGGGGATTTTTGCATACATCACAGTTTCCACAGTCGCAGGTCGTATTTTCACCGAAATAACTTAACAGAATGCGACGGCGGCAGATATCTGCTTCCGCATATTGCTGCATACGTTGCAGCTTTTCCAGGTTGATGCTTTGTTGCCCGCTGTCTGTTGCGAATTTAGTGAGCAGAATGAGGTCGGCCAGTGAATAGAACAAAAGGGTGTCACTGGGCATTCCGTCTCGTCCGGCACGTCCTATTTCCTGATAGAAACTTTCAATGCTTTTGGGCAAATTGTAATGAATTACCCAGCGCACATTGCTTTTGTCAATTCCCATTCCAAAGGCAATGGTGGCGCATACCACTTGCACGCGGTCATTGATGAAGTCGTCTTGTGCTTCATCTCTTCGTGCCGGCGACAGTCCTGCATGATAGACCGCCGACTTTATCCCTTGTTTTTGAAGCATTTGTGCCACTGTTTCAGCCTTGCTGCGGCTCATGCAATAAATGATGCCGCTCTCTCCCGGATGGCGGGCGATGAAGTCGAGGATGGCTTTGCTTTTTTCCTTCTGCTGGTAACCTCTTTTTACGGTGAGACTCAGGTTGGGACGGTCGAAAGATGAAATGAAAATTCTCGGTTGGTTGAGGTGTAGCTGTTTAATAATATCTTCACGGGTTATTTTATCGGCTGTGGCAGTAAGTGCAATGATGGGAACCTGGGGAAACAGTTGGTGAAGGATGCCCATCTGTGTATATTCCGGACGGAAATCGTGTCCCCATTGTGAGATGCAGTGAGCTTCATCAATGGCGAAAAGGGAAATATGCATATCCCTTAACAGATAGTTGGCTTCCACCAATAATTTTTCAGGAGAAATATATAGCAGTTTCAGCTTGCCTTCCATGCATGCACGTCGTAGGGAAGCATTCTCTGTTTCATCATTATTGCTGTTCAGTGCACCGGCCGCGATACCGTTTGCACAGAGCGTTTCCACTTGGTCCTTCATCAAGGAAATGAGCGGAGAAACCACTACCGCCGTGCCTTCACTCAATAGGGCGGGAAGTTGGTAGCAGATGGACTTTCCACCTCCCGTAGGCATCAGTACCAATGCGTCTTTACGGTCCATCAGATGGCGTATGATGTCTTCTTGTAAGGGGCGGAAACTGTCGTAACCGAAATATGTCTTGAGCGTTTGTAGCATAATCTGGCAGTATGGATTTCTTCCGGCAAAGGTACACTAATTATTGCATATACTACAAATGGAAAGTCATCAAGATTTTGTATCATATGAGTTTCTGCAAAAGGTTAAAGTTTCTTATTAATGGCTGAATTGACCTACTTTTCAACCTTTTTCGTTGTTTATTTATCAAAAATATATACGGGAAAAGTTGTGTATTAAAAAAAAATGTCTGACTTTTGTAAAGTCTAAGGGGCTAACCCTTTGGCTTTTCCGATTTTAAACAACCCTAACCAGTTAATTCAATGAGTGATTTAGAAAACAATGCCCAGGAAAAAGGAACGAAGAAACGTCCTTACAACCTGCGCGAAAAGAAAGAAAAGGATGCTGCCTACCGTTCTTTGATAAGGCCGGAATTGGCAGATGAGTTGTATGACAAGATATTGAATATCGTTGTTGTACAAAAGAAGTACAGAGATGCTGATTATTCCGCTAAGGATTTGGCGAAAGAATTGCAGACCAATACTCGCTATTTGTCTGCAGTGGTGAATTCACGCTTCGGCATGAACTATTCTTGCCTGCTGAATGAATATAGAGTAAAAGAAGCGCAGCATTTGTTGACAGACAAAAGATATGCTGACAAGAATGTAGAGGAGATCAGTACGATGGTCGGCTTTGCAAACCGTCAGTCTTTTTATGCTGCTTTCTATAAAAATGTAGGTGAGACTCCTAATGGATATCGTAAAAGACACGCAGAAAAAGAAGCTAAGAAGAAATAATTCTGTATGACTGAATGAATAAAAAGGAAATATTCCGGAACAGTTGTTTCGGGATACTTCCTTTTCTTCTTTTTTAATACCAATCTATATACTCCCGACACATGAAGAAACAACTAATTTCTATGGTGACTGCCCTTTCTCTATTGACGGCTTGTGGCGGAAATCCGAAAACAACTGCTGAGGCAGAAAAAATTGACTATACAGTGGAACAATTTGCAGATTTACAGATTTTACGTTACCGCGTACCAGGTTTTGAGGATTTGTCCCTCAAACAAAAAGAATTGGTTTATTATTTGACGGAAGCGGCTTTGCAGGGCAGAGACATTCTTTTCGACCAGAATGGCAAGTATAACCTGACGATTCGCCGGATGCTGGAAGCTGTCTATACCGGCTATAAGGGAGATAAGAATACTCCTGATTTCAAGGCTATGGAAGTGTACCTCAAGCGGGTATGGTTCTCTAACGGCATTCATCATCACTATGGCAGCGAAAAGTTCGTTCCGGGATTTACTCCCGAATTCTTCAGGCAGGCTGTACAGAGTGTGGATGCAGCTACGTTGCCGCTTGCCGAAGGACAGACTGTGGAACAACTGTGCGAGGAAGTGTTCCCCGTTATTTTCGACCCCACGGTGATGCCCAAACGGGTGAACCAAGCTGCCGGTGAAGATTTGGTTTTGACTTCCGCATGCAATTATTACGATGGCGTGACGCAGCAGGAGGCCGAAGATTTCTATAATGCCTTGAAGAATCCGCAGGATGAAACTCCCGTTTCCTATGGTTTGAATAGCCGTTTGGTGAAAGAGGATGGCAAGATTCAGGAGAAAGTATGGAAAGTGGGGGGCTTGTATGGACAGGCACTTGAAAAGATTGTCTACTGGCTGAAGAAGGCAGAAGGAGTTGCCGAGACTCCCGAGCAGAAGGCGGTGATAGCCAAACTGATGGAATTCTATGAAACCGGCGATTTGAAGACATTCGATGAATATGCCATTTTGTGGGTGAAGGATTTGAACTCACGCATTGACTTTGTGAACGGTTTTACCGAAAGTTATGGTGACCCGCTCGGCATGAAGGCAAGCTGGGAATCTCTGGTGAATTTTAAAGATTTGGAAGCTACCCAGCGTACAGAGTTGATAAGCGGCAATGCACAGTGGTTTGAGGACCATTCGCCGGTAGACGGACAATTCAAGAAGGAGAAAGTGAAAGGGGTGTCTGCCAAGGTAATCACGGCGGCTATTCTGGCCGGTGACTTGTATCCTGCAACTGCTATCGGCATCAACCTGCCCAATGCCAACTGGATACGTAGCCATCATGGTTCGAAATCCGTTACAATCGGTAACATTACAGATGCTTATAATAAGGCAGCTCATGGCAACGGGTTCAATGAGGAGTTTGTGTACAGTGATGCAGAGCTTCAACTGATTGATAAGTACGCAGATGTGACAGATGAACTGCATACTGACCTGCATGAATGTTTGGGACATGGTTCCGGTAAATTGCTCCCGGGTGTGGACCCGGATGCGTTGAAGGCATATGGTTCTACTATCGAAGAAGCGCGCGCCGACTTGTTCGGACTCTACTACGTGGCCGACCCGAAGCTGGTGGAACTGGGGCTTACTCCAAGTGCGGATGCTTATAAGGCTCAATACTACACCTATCTGATGAATGGTTTGATGACACAGCTTGTACGTATCGAGCCGGGTAACAATGTAGAAGAAGCCCATATGCGCAACCGTCAGCTCATAGCCCGCTGGGTGTACGAGAAAGGTGCGGCGGAGAAGGTTGTGGAATTGGTAAAGAAGGATGGGAAGACGTACGTCGTGATAAACGATTATGAGAAAGTGCGTGACTTGTTTGGCCGGTTGCTTGCCGAGATACAGCGTATCAAGTCCACCGGTGACTATGCCGGCGCCCATGATTTGGTGGAAGCCTATGCCGTGAAAGTCGATCCCGCTTTGCATGCCGAAGTGCTGGAACGCTACAAGAAGCTGAATCTTGCGCCGTATAAGGGGTTCGTCAATCCCAAGTATGAAGTGGTGACGGATGCCGACGGTACTATAACAGATGTGACAGTGACTTATGATGAAGGTTATGCGGAACAGATGTTGCGTTATAGCAAAGACTATTCTACATTGCCTTCTGTCAATAAATGATGAACTATGATAGATACTAAAGAGCAGCTGCATCAGCGGCTGAAAGATATAAAGACACAGCTCCGTCTCTCAATGAACGGGGCTGTGTCCCAAAGTATGCGTGAGAAAGGGCTGGTATATAAGCTGAACTTTGGCGTGGAGTTGCCCCGTATCAAGGGTATTGCTGCCGGTTACGAGAAGGACCACTCTCTGGCTCAGTCTTTGTGGAAAGAAGATATCAGAGAGTGCAAAATATTGGCGGGACTTTTACAGCCGGTAGAGAGTTTCCTGCCCGAGATAGCCGATATCTGGGTGGAAGATATCCGTAATATCGAGATTGCAGAACTTACCTGCATGAATTTATTCCAACATCTTCCTTATGCGCCTGCCAAGTCCTTCCATTGGATTGCAAGCGAGGACGAATACACGCAGGTTTGCGGCTTCCTCACCATAGCCCGTCTATTGATGAAGAAAGGGGATATGAACGAACGGGTTGAAAATGAGTTCCTCGACCAGGCAATAACGGCTTTTTTGTCGGGCTCCTATCATGTACGCAATGCAGCCATGACTGCTATCCGCCGCTTTATGCAGCAAAATGAGGAAAATTCTTTTCAAGTTTGCCGCAGAGTGGAGGGTATGGACAATTCTTCTTCTGATGTAGAACAATTACTATACAATCTTGTAAAAGAGGAGGTTTGTTAGATTAGTTCTATGGTTATAGAGACTGATGCGGTAAGGGAATATTTCCCTTATCGCAATTTTTATCTCTTTCTCGTTTGCTTTCCACAAAAAAGGATTAACTTTGTTGGCTGTAAAACTGCGCCGTCAAATGGAAAGTCAGAATGTGAAAGATACAGTTAGGCAGATATTCACTGAATATCTGAATGCGAACGGGCATCGGAAGACTCCCGAACGTTATGCTATACTTGACACCATTTACTCCATAGACGGTCATTTTGATATCGACACGCTCTATTCACTGATGGCCGACCAGGAGAACTTCCGCGTCAGCCGTGCAACGCTTTACAATACCATCATTTTGCTTATAAATGCTCGTCTGGTCATCAAGCATCAGTTCGGCAACTCTTCCCAATACGAAAAATGTTATAATCGCGATACGCACCATCACCAGATATGCACCCAGTGCGGAAAGGTGACCGAGTTTCAGAACGAGGAGTTGCAACATGCCATTGAGAATACCAAACTGAGCCGTTTTAATCTTACGCACTATTCCTTATATATGTATGGGTTGTGCAGCAAGTGTGACCGGGCCAATAAACGGAAGAAAAAGAATAATAACCATAAAAAAGAAAAATGAAAGTAGACGTATTATTAGGATTACAATGGGGCGACGAAGGCAAAGGCAAAGTCGTTGATGTGTTAACTCCGAGATACGATGTCGTAGCTCGTTTCCAGGGCGGACCGAATGCCGGACATACACTCGAGTTTGAAGGGCAGAAGTATGTGCTCCGTTCCATTCCGTCTGGAATATTCCAGGGAGACAAGGTGAATATCATCGGTAACGGAGTGGTGCTTGACCCGGCTCTCTTCAAAGCGGAAGCCGAATCATTGGAAGCGTCCGGCCATAACTTGAAGGAACGCTTGCACATTTCCAAGAAAGCACACCTCATTCTGCCGACTCACCGCATACTGGATGCTGCATACGAAGCAGCCAAAGGCGATGCAAAGGTAGGAACGACCGGAAAAGGCATCGGACCGACTTACACGGATAAAATCAGCCGTAACGGTGTGCGTGTAGGCGACATTCTGCATGACTTTGACAAGAAGTATGCAGCGGCCAAGGCCCGTCATGAGCAAATCTTGAAAGGCTTGAACTATGAGTATGACATTACCGAAATGGAGAAGGCATGGTTCGAAGGTATCGAATACTTGAAACAATTCCAGTTGGTGGATAGCGAACACGAGATGAACAATCTGCTGGCTGCCGGCAAGTCTGTATTGTGCGAAGGTGCGCAGGGGACAATGCTGGACATTGATTTCGGTTCTTATCCGTTTGTCACTTCTTCTAATACGGTCTGTGCAGGTGCTTGTACCGGTCTGGGTATTGCTCCCAACAAGATTGGTGAGGTATATGGTATTTTCAAGGCCTATTGTACGCGTGTAGGTGCCGGTCCGTTCCCGACGGAATTATTCGACAAGACCGGTGACCAGATTTGCACGCTGGGTCATGAGTTCGGTTCTGTGACAGGACGTAAGCGCCGTTGTGGCTGGATTGACCTGGTGGCATTGAAATATGCCATTATGGTAGACGGGGTTACCAAACTGATTATGATGAAGAGCGATGTGCTCGATTCTTTTGAAACCATTAAGGCTTGTGTAGCTTACAAGATGGATGAGGAAGAGATTGATTACTTCCCGTTCGATATCAATGAGACTGTTGAACCGGTTTATGTAGAGCTACCCGGTTGGCAGACGGATATGACCAAGATGCAGAGTGAAGATGAGTTCCCGGAAGAATTCAATGCATATTTGTCATTCCTGGAAGAACAGCTTGGTGTGCCCATCAAGATTGTTTCTCTGGGACCGGACCGTGAGCAGACCATCGAACGGTATACAGAGGAATAATAAAACAAACAGATAACCTTAGACACGGATTACACGGATTTCGCGGCTTCATCTGAAGAACCGTGGGTGTCCGGATAATCCGTGCCTTTTTTATTTTATTGCCATGAAAACACGTCTTTTGTCTTTTTTACTGTTGTTTCTTCTTGTGTGCTCCGCACAGTCGCAGACTTACCAGCCGACGGAGGAGAACCTGAAATCCCGTCAGGAGTTTCGGGACAATCGCTTCGGTATCTTCCTGCATTGGGGGATATACAGTATGCTGGCTACCGGAGAATGGACCATGACGAACAAGAACCTTAATTATAAGGAGTATGCCAAACTGGCGGGAGGTTTCTATCCTGCCAAATTCGATGCTGCCAGATGGGTGTCAGCCATTAAGGCGTCCGGGGCAAAGTATATCTGCTTTACATCCCGGCATCACGATGGCTTTTCTATGTTCCACACACGCTTTTCCGATTACAATATTGTGGATGCTACCCCTTTTAAGCGGGATATTCTGAAAGAATTGGCAGACGAGTGCCACAAGCAAGGTATTCGTCTGCATCTCTACTATTCGCACATCGACTGGTATCGCGAAGATGCTCCGTGGGGACGCACCGGACGTGGAACGGGACGACCGAATCCGAAGGGCGACTGGAACAGCTACTATAAATTCATGAACAACCAGCTGACCGAGTTGCTCACCAATTATGGAAAAATAGGTGCCATTTGGTTTGATGGCTGGTGGGACCAGGACCAGAATCCGGATTTTGACTGGCAACTGCCCGGGCAATATGCCATGATACACCGCCTGCAACCGGCTTGCTTGGTTGGGAACAACCATCATCAAGCACCGTTTGCCGGCGAGGACATCCAGATATTCGAGCGCGACCTGCCGGGAGAGAACCGTGCCGGCCTTTCCGGGCAGGATATCAGCGCCTTGCCCCTTGAAACCTGTGAGACGATGAATGGAATGTGGGGATATAAGATTACGGACCAGGATTATAAATCTACCAAAACGCTGATACATTACCTGGTGAAGGCTGCGGGTAAAGATGCCAATCTGCTGATGAATATCGGTCCTCAGCCGGACGGTGAGCTGCCTGCTGTTGCATTGGAGCGTCTGGCAGAAGTAGGGGAATGGATGAAGGTATACGGTGAAACCATCTACGGAACCCGTGGCGGCTGCATTGCTCCGCATCCTTGGGGAGTCACTACACAAAGAGAAAATAAATTATACGTGCATATTCTCGAATTGCAGGATAAGGCTCTCTTCCTGCCGTTGGAAGGCAAGAAAGTGAGGAAGGCAGTGGGGTATGCCGACCGTCTTCCAGTGAAGTTCCGTAAGTGTGAAGGAGGGGTGATGCTCTACTTGCCGGAGGTTCCGACGGATATTGATAAAGTGATAGAGGTGGAGATTGAAAAATAAATTATAAATCAGAAATCTTTAATTCTTCCTAAAAGATAAAGGAAACGCTGGCATTGCTCACCGTTTCCTTTTATTTTTGGCAGACTATTTGTTATACAATAAGAAACGACTGATTTATTCACAATTTAAAGAAAGAAAATTATGGGAACAGGAATGATAGGAATGCAATGGATTATTTTTATCGGTATTGCCGTCGTCAGTTGGCTGGTACAGATGAATCTTCAGAACAAGTTCAAGAAGTACTCTAAAATCCCTACCGGCAACGGAATGACGGGAGCGGACGTTGCTTTGAAGATGCTGCACGACAATGGCATCTACGATGTGACCGTGACGCATACTCCCGGACATCTGACCGACCATTATAATCCTGCCAATAAGACAGTAAACCTGAGTGAGAGTGTTTATAGCAGTAACAGCATCATGGCTGCTGCCGTTGCAGCCCACGAATGTGGTCACGCCGTGCAGCATGCACGCGCATACGCTCCGTTGACAATGCGCAGCAACTGGTGCCGGTAGTCTCTTTTGCCTCACAGTGGATGACGTGGTTGCTGCTGGCAGGTATCTTGATGCTGAACTCCTTTCCGCAACTGTTGCTGGCGGGCATTATACTGTTTGCATTGACAACTTTATTCAGCTTCATCACCTTGCCGGTGGAAATCAATGCAAGTAAGCGTGCGCTGGTATGGCTTAGCAATTCCGGCATTACGAATTCATATAATCATGCGCAAGCGGAAGATGCACTCCGCTCGGCTGCCTATACGTATGTAGTGGCTGCTCTCGGTTCGCTTGCTACCCTGATTTATTATATCATGATATTCATGGGACGCAGAGATTAAACACATGATGCAGACATAAAAAACAGACCATCTGTTCACCCGAAACAGATGGTCTGTTTACATTAAATAGATGATGTGTCTCTGCCGGATGCATCATCTGTTTTTTTATTCTTGATAGGGCGACTGCCAGAACCAGGCATCGTCATTGACCACGTACTTGGCTTGGAAGAAGTTTTCTGCATTAGGGTCTGAGGGGCAAAGCAGTACATCGTCTGCTTTTATGCTATAGAGATTCTTGGCCATATAGCTGTCTAAATAATATTCTTTGGTAATCTTCTGCTGGTTATTCCAGTTGGCTTCTTCATTTAGGATTACCGGACGACCGTCTCGCAGACGTTCGCGCACTTCTTGCACGCTTAGCATGATGCCGTTTTCATCCATCACCCAGGCATTGTTGGTGGGGTCTACCCATATCCATTTATCCAAGGTATTGGAATAAACTACGTTAATGGAATGGCATTCACCAATGTATTTTTTGGGTAATCCGCTGATGTGGCGTGCCTTAAATCCCATGGACAGATAACAATCCTTCAGTACATGGGCAAGACCTCCGCAATGCAGACCTCGCGCACCGCCTTTGCAAGCTTCTGCCCATTTTATGATGTTGCTGCCTGCCGGACTTTCATGGTTTCCGTCATGTTTTATGGTATTGTGTATATAAGTAAGTATGTTCTTTATTTTCGATAATTCGTCGCCTGCGCCTGCCACACTGTCTAACTTGAAGTATTGGCGTACCTCTACTAAATACTTGTTGTTGGGATTGATGTGTTCGAAGCGGGGGAGTGTATCAGGGCGCTCATTGTGGGTGTATCCCGGTGTTTTTTGAAGTATGTCGAGGTAGTCACCCACTTTCTTCACTTTGGCAAGCACTGCCTTGAACCGTTTATCGCTGCGCAGGTTGTCTAAGTCGGTATCATTCATCATGTGGTTGTAATCTTGAAATCCATTGTCGTAGGCAGTTCTAAATTTTTGATGGCTTCACCTTTTTTCTTTAACAAGGATTGGAAGCAGGCTAAATTGTAGTAATAGGACTGTATGAGCCAGCTGTACTTTTTCTGAGTGTTCTCGTCTTGTTCTTTGAACAGAGTTATCAAAGCCTTACCGTTCTTTTCGGCTTCTTTATAGTTTTTCTCATTGACGGCTTGTTGCAGCTTTTGTACGATGGCTTCTTCTTTTTGGTCGAAGTCTTTGGCGTTGCCGGATTGTGCCCGGCTAACACCGATGCCGCATAGCAACAACATGCAGAATAAAATCAGTCTCTCTTTCATAAATGTGTAAGTTTGAAGTTTGTTTTGGTCGTTTTTATGCGACGGTAATGATACAAAGGTAAACATTCTCTTTTCTTAATCAATAAAATACTGTAACTTTGTCGTCCGATTTTTAAAATAATTGAACTGATTATGGCAGCAAAACCAAGTATTCCGAAAGGAACCCGTGACTTCTCGCCCGTAGAAATGGCGAAGCGTAACTATATATTCAATACGATTCGTGAGGTGTATCATCTCTATGGTTTTCAGCAGATAGAAACGCCCTCGATGGAAATGCTTTCTACCTTGATGGGGAAGTATGGTGAGGAAGGCGACAAGCTTTTGTTCAAGATACAGAACTCCGGTGATTACTTTTCCGGACTGACAGATGAAGAACTGTTGAGCCGTAATGCTCCGAGACTTGCCTGCAAGTTTTGCGAGAAAGGTTTGCGCTATGACCTCACAGTACCTTTTGCCCGCTACGTGGTGATGCACCGCGATGAAATAACTTTTCCTTTCAAACGTTATCAGATACAGCCCGTGTGGCGCGCCGACCGTCCGCAAAAAGGACGCTATCGTGAGTTCTATCAGTGCGATGCCGATGTGGTAGGCAGTGATTCCTTGCTGAATGAGGTGGAGCTGATGCAAATTGTCGATACGGTATTTACCCGCTTCGGCATCCGTGTTTGTATCAAGATTAACAACCGTAAGGTATTGAGTGGCATTGCCGAAATCATCGGTGAGTCTGACAAGATTGTTGATATTACTGTGGCCATTGATAAGTTGGATAAGATAGGTCTGGACAATGTCAATGCCGAGTTGAAAGAGAAAGGCATCAGTGACGAGGCTATCGCCAAACTGCAACCTATCATTTTGTTGAGCGGAAGTAATGAAGAGAAACTTGCGACTCTGAAGGAAGTTCTTGCTGTCAGCGAGACCGGACTGAAGGGCGTGGAGGAAAGTGAATTTATCCTTTCCACCTTAAAGAACCTTGGCTTGAAGAACGAAATCGAGCTGGATTTGACATTGGCCCGTGGCTTGAATTACTATACCGGTGCCATCTTCGAAGTAAAGGCGCTGGATGTGCAAATCGGCAGTATTACTGGTGGAGGACGCTATGACAACTTGACGGGTGTATTCGGTATGTCCGGTGTCAGTGGTGTCGGTATCTCGTTCGGTGCAGACCGTATCTTTGATGTGCTGAACCAGCTTGACCTTTATCCGAAAGAAGCGGTGAACGGTACTCAGTTACTGTTTATCAACTTTGGTGAGAAAGAGGCCGCATTCTCAATGAATGTATTGACTGAAGTGCGTGCGGCAGGCATCCGTGCCGAGATTTTCCCCGATGCAAGCAAGATGAAGAAACAGATGGGGTATGCGAACTCCAAAGCCATCCCGTTTGTGGCCCTGGTGGGTGAGAATGAAATGAATGAAGGTAAGGTGACATTGAAAAACATGGAGACCGGAGAGCAGAAAATGGTCACTCCCCAAGAGCTGGTTAGCGAACTGAAATAATAAAAACTGAAATACATTTAAAAAGGAGCACAAAATTGCTCCTTTTTTTGTATATTTATGGCACAAATATAGGTATTTGTAATAGTGGCGTAGGAAAAATGAAACATCCTGCATTTATCTTTGTACTGACAAAAAAGGAGGTTCTTATGGTTTCTGTTGAGCTTAAGCAAGAAAAACACAATGCCCTCGTCAGTTTCCTGATGATTGTCATAGCGGCATTGTTCCTGCTCTATATGGGCAGTTCATTGGTACATTCTACAAAAGCGTTCTGGGAAAATTATTCCATAGAAGAGCTGCTGGAATAGAAGGAATTCAAGTCAAATCACTACCTTTGTCGGCAAAACATATTGCCGATGATACTTTATTTTACCGCAACCGGAAACTCACGCTGGATTGCAGAATTGCTTGCAGAGGCTATGCATGATACTGCCGTCAGCATTGTTGATTGCCTTAAGCAAGGCTCGATACCCGCAGGGCTGTCGACAGCTGACAGACTGGGTATTGTTTTTCCGGTACACTCATGGTATGCACCCCGTGTCTTGATTGATTTTTTGTCGCAGCTCCGGTTGCCGGACTGCTGTTACCGTTATGCCGTGTGTACATGCGGGGACGATATGGGAAAGGGAATGAACCGCCTGGCGGAACATTTTCCGTTGGATGCTGCCTGGTCTGTTGCAATGCCCAATACCTACGTACCGATGTTCAATTTGGACGATGGGGCGCTTTGCCGTAAGAAGATAGAGAACGCACGGCATGCTGTCGCTTCGATTGCCGAAGATGTCATTGCACGGAAGAGGGTCTGGAATGTGCATGAGGGCAGTGCTGCCTGGCTGAAAACGTATGTCGTGAATCCTTTGTTTGTCCGTTTTGTCATTGGTACAAGGAGTTTCCATGTAGATGAAGGCTGTATCTCTTGCGGAATATGCGGCAAATCTTGTCCGGTAGGTAATATCCGGTTGGTGGATGGGCATCCGGTGTGGGGAAAGCAGTGCATTCATTGTATGGCTTGTTTGCATTTTTGCCCCCGGAAAGTGATACAGTATGGAAAAGCGACACAGAAGAAGGGGAGATACCGGTTGGAAGATTATCTTTGCCGCTTCACCACTCCCACATAAATCAGCAGAATAACATTCATTACCAGTGCGTAGATAATGGCAGGTATTGCAATAATGTCATTGTTGAATACAAACGGACTACTGGCAACAGCAATTGCTTGTGCGGCATTCTGCATACCGATTTCTATAATGAGTGTACGTTGTTCTTTCCGGTTGAGGCGCATGGACTTCGATAGCACTACGCCGCCTCCCATAGCCAGCAGGATAAGAATGGAGATGCAGAGGCCCAGTTTGCCGAATTGGCCGGTGATGGTAGCATGGTGCTGTATGAAGAAGATGGTTGCCAGCAGGATAAGTGCGGGAAAGGCTGTCTTGGACAATATCTTATGAATCCTTTCTGCCATTTGCGGACGGTAGCGCTTCGTGAATATGCCGGCTACAATGGGAAGAAACATCAGAACCAGGTTCTGCATGATAAGGCTGCCTACGGGGAGATGGATATCTATGTCCAGATTGCTGTCTACAAAGTGTGTGGCGAATTCCATAATCACGGGGATAGTGAACAGCGTAATAATGCTGCTACATGCCGTCAGTGACACGGACAATGCTACGTCTCCTTTGGCTATCATGGAGAAGATGTTGGATGAGCTGCCGCCTGGCGAGCAGGCTATGAGTATGATGCCGATAAAGAACAGAGGTTCGAGCTGGAAGACATGTCCTAAAGCAAATGCCAGCATCGGCAGTAGGATGATTTGGCCTGCCAGCCCGGCAATAATGGGGCGGGGGCGTTTGCGGAACAGTTTAAAGTCTTCGGTTTGTAATGTCAGTCCCAGTTCAAACATCAATAAGGTAAGAATGGGGAGGACTATCCATATTGCGTTCATAAGTCAAATCATTTTTGAGGCTGCAAAGATAGCAAATATTGTTGTATACTTTGCCATTTTGTCAGCCTTTGTCTGCCAAACAATCAGCTTGTTCGTTTGGCACGGTTTTCGTAAGTTGTTTATCGCTTGTTTAAAGCAAAATTACCATTATAACAAATGTATAACATATAAAACAAAAAGATTATGAACATTAAACCATTAGCAGACAGAGTGCTGATACTCCCTGCACCTGCAGAAGAAAAGACAATTGGCGGTATCATTATTCCTGATACAGCGAAAGAGAAACCTTTGAAAGGTGAAGTTATTGCAGTAGGCAACGGAACAAAAGACGAAGAAATGGTGTTGAAGGTTGGTGACACAGTGCTGTATGGCAAGTATGCCGGTACTGAACTGGAAGTTGAAGGAACCAAGTACCTCATCATGCGTCAAAGCGATGTGCTCGCTGTTTTAGGTTAATTTGTAAATTGTAAATCGTTAAAATGTAAATATAGTTATGGCAAAAGAAATATTATTCAATATCGATGCCCGCGACCAATTGAAGAAAGGTATCGACACACTGGCAAATGCAGTAAAAGTAACCCTCGGCCCTAAAGGTCGTAACGTTATCATCGAAAAGAAATTCGGTGCTCCCCACATCACGAAAGATGGTGTAACGGTAGCTAAAGAAGTAGAGTTGGCAGACGCATATCAGAATACTGGCGCACAGCTGGTAAAGGAAGTTGCTTCCAAGACCGGCGACGATGCAGGTGACGGTACTACAACTGCTACTGTTTTGGCTCAGGCTATCGTAGCCGAAGGTCTGAAGAACGTGACTGCCGGTGCTAGCCCGATGGATATCAAACGCGGTATCGACAAGGCTGTTGCCAAAGTGGTTGATTCTATCAAAGGCCAGGCGGAAACAGTGGGTGACAATTATGACAAGATTGAGCAAGTTGCTTCCGTTTCTGCCAATAACGACCCCGTTATCGGCAAGCTGATTGCAGACGCTATGCGCAAAGTTTCCAAAGACGGTGTTATCACTATCGAAGAGGCAAAGGGTACTGATACTACTATCGGTGTGGTTGAAGGTATGCAGTTCGACCGTGGTTACCTCTCTGCTTACTTCGTTACCAATACGGAGAAGATGGAGTGCGAAATGGAAAAACCGTACATCCTGATTTATGATAAGAAGATTTCCAACCTGAAAGATTTCCTGCCTATCCTCGAACCGGCAGTACAGACCGGTCGTCCTTTGCTGGTTATTGCAGAAGATGTGGATAGCGAAGCGCTGACAACTTTGGTTGTAAACCGTCTGCGTTCTCAGTTGAAGATTTGTGCAGTGAAGGCTCCGGGCTTCGGTGACCGTCGCAAGGAAATGTTGGAAGATATTGCAGTGCTGACCGGTGGTGTTGTCATCAGCGAGGAAAAAGGTCTGAAGCTGGAACAAGCTACTATCGAAATGTTGGGTACTGCCGACAAGGTAACTGTTTCCAAGGATAATACAACTATTGTAAACGGTGCCGGTGATAAAGAAAACATCAAGGAACGTTGCGAGCAAATCAAGGCTCAGATTGTATCTACGAAATCTGATTATGACAAGGAAAAACTGCAGGAACGTTTGGCCAAGTTGTCTGGCGGTGTAGCTGTTCTTTATGTAGGTGCTGCTTCTGAGGTTGAAAATGAAGGAAAAGAAAGACCGTGTAGACGATGCGCTTCGTGCTACCCGTGCCGCTATCGAAGAAGGTATTGTTCCAGGTGGTGGTGTAGCTATATCCGTGCATTGGATGCTCTGGAAGGCTTTAAGGGTGACAATGTAGATGAAACAACCGGTATTGACATCATCAAACGTGCTATTGAAGAACCGTTGCGCCAGATTGTTGCCAACGCTGGTAAAGAAGGTGCTGTTGTTGTACAGAAAGTACGCGAAGGCAAGGCAGACTTCGGTTACAATGCCCGTACCGATGTTTATGAGAACCTGCATGCAGCCGGTGTGGTAGATCCTGCCAAGGTTACTCGTGTGGCTCTTGAAAATGCCGCTTCTATTGCCGGTATGTTCCTGACTACAGAATGTGTAATCGTAGAGAAGAAAGAAGATAAGCCTGAGATGCCGATGGGTGCTCCCGGAATGGGAGGCATGGGCGGAATGATGTAAGATCGTTTTCCCTGATTGCTTAATCAAATAGGAGAACCGCAGTGTCTTTTTGATAGATACTGCGGTTTTTTTGTTCTATTTACCTTCTTGATTATTAATAAAAAGCGTGTAATATTACAAAAGTGTTACAAAAATGATTAGTTTTCATATCTTTTGTTCGTTTTTGTTGTTAGCAAAATAAAAAATCATATCTTTACCCTTCGTAAAGATAACCTAATCAACAAGAACTATTAACCTTTTTAATTGAAGAGAAAATGAACAAAAGCGAAATTGGACTAAATGCTGGGAAAGTTTGGCAGTTGCTTAGCGATTATACCAGATGGAGCTACGGTTCTTTAAAGAGGAAGTCCGGACTGAAGGACAAGGAGTTGGGAGCCGCATTGGGGTGGCTTGCCCGTGAGGACAAGATTGAAATTCATCAGGAAGAAGATGAACTTTATGTTTCACTAGGGGTAAATGTTTATATCGGATAAAGGAAACCGATTGAATGGATTGATTGAGGAGCACAGATTTCTCAGTGCGGAAGCATTTTCCACCGGGGGATGAAATCTGTGCTCCTTGGTTTCTTCATGTTGCAGAATATTCTTTTCTTTGCACATTCTTTTCAATGAACAAAAACAGAAAGACTATGAGAAGTTTTGCTTCAGACAATAATTCAGGCGTACATCCGTTGGTAATGGAGGCGCTGAACCGGGCCAACCGTGACCATGCTATTGGTTATGGGGATGATCCTTGGACAGAGGAGGCTGTCCGTAAAATAAGGGAAGCGTTTACGCCGGATTGCGAACCGTTGTTCGTATTCAACGGTACGGGCAGTAATGCGGTGGTTTTGCAGCTGTGTACCCGCCCTTATAATTCCATTATTTGTGCAGAGACTGCACATATCTATGTCGATGAGTGCGGTGCGCCTGCCCGTATGACAGGTTGTCAGATTCGTCCTATAGCTACCCCTGACGGCAAGCTGACGCCCGATTTAGTCCGTCCTTATTTGTGCCATTTCGGCGAACAGCATCATTCGCAGCCCGGAGCCATCTATATTTCGCAATGTTCGGAGCTGGGCACTGTCTATAAGCCGGACGAGTTGCGGGCTTTGACGGATTTGGCCCATCGGCATGGCATGTATGTCCATATGGACGGAGCCCGTCTGGCAAATGCTTGTGCAGCCTTGAATCTTGGCTTTAGGGAACTGACAGTGGATTGCGGGATAGATATCCTCAGCTTCGGTGGTACGAAAAATGGACTGATGTTGGGAGAAAGCGTGGTTGTCTTTAACCCAGCTTTGAAGAAGGAAGCTTATTTTGTGCGCAAGCAGTCGGCACAGCTCGCATCCAAGCTCCGCTATCTGTCCTGCCAGTTCACTGCCTACCTGACGGACAGCCTTTGGTTGAAAAATGCCGCGCATGCCAATCGTATGGCAAAGATTCTTTACGACGGATTGAAGGAATTGCCAGGTGTGCATTTTACGCAGAAGGTGGAAAGTAACCAACTTTTCCTTACGATGCCCCGTCCGGTGATTGACGAGCTGTTGAAGGACTATTTCTTCTACTTCTGGGATGAGGCCATCCACGAAATCCGTTTTGTAACCTCTTTTGATACTACGGAAGAAGATATCGAGCAATTGCTGCAATCGGTAAAAAGGCTTCTCTGAAATATATAAAAGCTCCTAACCTTCACAGGCTGGGAGCTTACTTCGAAACTTTCCCCTCTTGGGGGTAGGGGAAGGTTTACTGAAAACAAACCGATTGAATATTTACCTTAAATACCTTTGCACGATAACCTTTTTAACTAACCTTTTCAATAAATCTTTGTTAGAGTATGCTTATATACCGACAGCCTCGCGGACCGGTACAAAAGTGTAGCCTTTTCGTTTCAGTGTCTTAATCATCTTGTCCAGATAGCCATTATAGAACTTGTCTGTGCGGCGGTCGTCCGTTCCGAAGTGCATCAGCATTAGGTGTCCGTTCAGACCTTCTTTCTTTTCCACCTCCATAATCTTGTCGTAGATGAATTTGCTGCTCCGGTACTTCTGTCCCATGTCCGGAGTGGTGTAGTCGGCATTGCTCATGGTACCAGGGGTATAGTTGATGACTTGAATACCCATATTCTTTGCCCAGGCGGATATTTCCTTGTTATAGTATTCGTAAGGGGGAATATAGACGGGAGCGTCTTTGTATTCGATACTTGCCTTGTGGAGGGTCTCGTAGCTTTTCATCATATCGTTCTCAAACTCTTCGCGGGTGACCAGCAGAGAATCACGGTCTTCCCAAGGCATGTACAACAGATGTCCGTAACTGTGGCTGCCTACAAAATGCCCTTCGTCGAGCAGGCGTTTCACTACATCGGGATAGAGTTCATAGAACTCTCCGGTAAAGAAGAAGCCACCTTTGATGCCATGCTTCTTCAAGGTGCTGATGATGGCATCGGCACCGTCTGCTTTGTCGGCGGCAGTGAATACGAGGGTGATTTGCTTTTTTGAGGGATCGGTGCGGATAATGCCTCCGTCCACATATACATTCTTGTCATTTGGGATACCGGCTTGCTTCATTCCATCCTTCTGCATGGCAGAGAGGTAGTACGTGAGGCAGGCGGTTCCGTCCATGGTAGGCTCATTGGTGGAATAGTCGTGGATGGCGTCGTGATATACCATCAGGTCTGGCTGGAAGCGTTCGTAGTCTTGTCCGGGAGTTCCGGGAATTCCCGTCATATTGACACCGCGCAGGCTTTCGAAGATGGTACGATAGACAGGACCGTCCACCAGTCCGCCGGTAGTATTGCCCACGCCTGCATTCAGCAGTGAGGAGTGGGGTTGCGAGGGATAGTCTCCGTAAAGGGGAAGTTCCACAATCATGCTGGTTCCCCAAGGGTTACAGCCGAACAGCCAGTCGCGCAGGGAGGCTTCCATTTCGGCGTATGTGTCATCGCCGGTGGTTTCACGGTACAGCCGGCATTGGGTCAGCATGGCGGTAGTCAGATTGTTGGAACACCAGATGTAGGGTATACCGTGCAGGAAGGGGCTTTCTACCGCTTTCTCGTACGTGCGTTCAATGCCCGTACGCATGTTGCGGATGAATTCCTTGCTGATGCGGCTGTTGTCCACTTTGGCAAGATGGTAGTGCCCCATGTTCATGAACGGATACCATTGGTAGTGGCGTGCACTGTCGGCGCCCATCCAAGGAGTCACCGGTTCGCGACGTCCGTATTCAAGGGCTTGGGCCAGGTATTTGTTGTCGCCGGTGGCTTTGTACAGTTCCATGGCTCCCAGTTCCATATCGTCCACCCAGTTGTCCTCTTCGTAAATGTAGGGAGACAAGACAGAGGCTGTCTGGCATGCTCCCGGTTTCTTTACGCCTTCCTGATAGGCGGCATCGGCCTTGGCTTCGATTTCTGCTGCAAATTCAGGATAGTAGTCTTTCAGTATCTTGGCGCCTAAAGCGAAGCAGGAGGCAAACTTGCCGGCAGTGCTTGCCACTCCGGTCGTTGCATTCTTGAACTCTCCACGTACTTGCGGTTCGCCACTGCAAAAGTAAACGGGGCGTCCTTTACCCGGTCCGTAGCCGTAATCCACCAGGTCTTTGTTAGGTAGGCGCATTCCGGCATGGTCACGGTCGTCGGCTATCTGGTTGTACAGCTCGCCTGGAGCAGGATTCATCCGGTTCAGCCAGTCCAGTCCCCACTTGATTTCGTCCACGATGTCGGGAATGCCGTTGGCTCCCGGATGTCCGGCTGCATCATAGGCGTCACCGAATGATTCCGGATTTTCCTGATAGGCAAACATCATCTGGTAGATGGCATTGGCGGAGGTGGTGGTGTATTGCAGATAGTCCGTAGCATCGTGCCAGCCTCCGCGGACGTCTATATGTTGTCCGGTTTTGGTGGGATGATAGACGATGTAGCCGTCGTGCACGTGGCAGCTGTCTTTCAGGAACGGATTATAGCCGCAGCGTTGCTGCCGCATGTAGTGCAGCAGGTAGTCTGCGGTACCGTTGTAGACTTGTGCATTGATGGGGAAACGGGGGGAGACCGCTTTGCCTGCTTTCAGATAATACGTGCCCGGTTCTGTGAAATCACTGAAGTTCAACCGGTAGGTACTCTTTATGCCTCCCATCTTGCCGGTGGCCTTGGTTGTGTTGAAGGTACGCACCACCTTTCCGGTGAAAGCGTCAATCAATGAATAATTTTCTACGTTTGTTCCTTCCTCGCTCATGAATACAGCGACTTTGACGGATTGCGGCAAATAGCCGAGTTGGTTGATTCTGATCCATTCGCCTGCTTTGCCCGGCAGGGCTACGAGAGCGAATATTACCGTTAGGAGCCAATAATTACTTTTCATAATGGGGGTTTTTAATCTAAGGTTGGGGATTATATATAAAACAAATTTTCCTTATTACAAATAAAGCATTTTCTGTCAATTTTAGGAAGATTTAGGATGAATAATTAGACGATATTAGGTGTCGTTTACACTATTTTGGTATTTTATAGACGTGAAATAAGTGTTTGGTTGAAACTAAATGTTTGTTTATCACGTAATTATTATGCTTGATGATGCTTTTTAATTTTCGTTTACCTATTTTAATAATGCGTAAAACAAATTGGCGTGTTATTTGTTTTATGGTATTTAGACAATAAAACTAATAGACTATGGCTTATATTGATTACTATCAGGTCCTTGGAGTGGACAAAAAGGCATCTCAGGATGACATCAAGAGAGCGTTCCGCAAGCTGGCGCGCAAGTACCATCCTGACTTGAATCCGAACGATGCTACGGCCAAGGATAAGTTTCAGGCTATCAACGAGGCGAATGAGGTGCTGAGTGATCCTGAAAAAAGAAAGAAATATGATGAATATGGTGAACACTGGAAACATGCCGACGAGTTTGAAGCGCAGAAGCGGGCACAGCAGCAAGCCGGGGGCTTCGGAGGATTTGGCAGTGCCGGTTTTGGAGGTTCCGGTGCGGGATTTGGTACGGACGGAGGCGGTACGTATTGGTATTCTTCCGACGGCCAGGAATTTTCGGGCAGTAATGCCGGTGGTTTCTCAGACTTCTTCGAACAGATGTTCGGTCATCGTACGCGCGGAGGAGGCGGTGCCAATGCCGGTTTCCGCGGGCAGGATTATCATGCGGATTTGAACCTCTCGCTTCGTGAGGCTGCGAAGACCCATAAACAGATATTGACGGTGAATGGCAAGCAAGTGCGTATTACCATTCCGGCCGGTGTGGCCAACGGACAGGTCATCAAACTGAAAGGCTATGGTGGCGAGGGCATCAACGGAGGTCCTGCAGGTGACTTATACATCACGTTTGTGATTCCGGACGACTCGGTATTCAAGCGTTTGGGAGATGATTTGTATGTGGATGTGACCGTCGACCTTTATACAGCCCTGCTGGGTGGCGACCAGTTGGTGGATACTTTGGATGGTCAGGTGAAGCTGAAGGTGAAACCCGAAACTCAGAACGGGACTAAGGTACGTCTGAAGGGTAAGGGCTTCCCCGTATATAAGAAGGAGGGACAGTTTGGCGATCTCATCGTGACTTATTCCGTGAAGTTGCCGACAAACCTGACGGAACAGCAGAAAGAGATGTTCCGTAAAATTCAGAGTATGAACTAATGAAAGGAGAACGGATTATGCAGAACGAATGGATTGTCATCAGCGAATATTGTGACAAGTGTCATATAGAGCCCACTTTTATTGATATGCTGTGCGAAAGTGGACTGATAGATGTGGAGCAGGAAGGTGGAGAGCGTTATCTGCCTTTCTCCGAGTTGCCGGATGTGGAACGGTACAGCCGTATGTACTACGACCTTTCCATCAATATGGAAGGGATTGATGCCATCCACCATCTGCTGGCAAGGATGGAAGAGATGCAGCGGGAGATACACTCGCTGCGCGGCAGGCTGAGGCTGCACGGAGAGTATTAATTTTCCTTTCGTCTCTTTGAGAACTTTTGTCCTTTTAAGAAGGGGCAAGCAGGAGGAAGTATTTCAGAAAAACAAGCGGGCACCGGAGTAGCTAAACTCCGGTGCCCGCTATATTTGCCTTGTCCAAGCAATGCATTTATTTGCGGTAGCTTTCCAGCTCTTCTGCCTTGAACTTACGGATGAAGTTAAAGTGTTTTTCCACTTCAGCTTCTGCGTAGTTCACATACACCAGAGCCGACTTGCCGAACAGTTCGGGAGCCTTTGTCGCGTCCTGAATGATGAGGTGCGACATGATACATACCGCAGCCATCTCATAGAGGCGACGTGCCACGAAGTCCAGCAATTCCTGATTCTGTGCCTCTTTCACCGCATTGGTGCAGGCTTCGAACTTGTTGGTCATCTCTTTGATGCGGTCCATCAACGGTTGCATTTCTTCGCTGCACGGCACTTGCTCGTAGTCGCGCAAGGTGGCAGAGTATGAGCCGTTTGTTACATAGCGGATAGCAGCTACGGTCTGCAACTGAGTAGTACCTTCGTAGATAGAAGTGATACGTGCATCACGATAGATACGTTGGCAAGCATACTCCAGCATGAAGCCCGAACCGCCGTGAATCTGGATGCTGTCGTAAGCATTCTGATTGGCATATTCAGAGTTCATACCTTTTGCCAGCGGAGTGAAGGCGTCGGCAAGTTTGGCATACTTCTTTTGTTCCTGGCGTTCTTCCGGAGTCAGTTTGCGTTCGCGAGCAATGTCGTCCAGCGCTTTGTAGATGTCAACGTAGCGGGAAGTCTGGTACAGCAAGGAGCGTCCTGCATCCAACTTGGCTTTCATAATAGCCAGCATGTCATATACAGCCGGGAATTCGATGATAGCCTTGCCGAACTGCTTGCGGTCTTTGGCATAAGCCAGACCTTCGTTGTAGGCAGCTTGTGAAAGGCCTACCGACTGTGCGGCAATACCCAGACGGGCACCGTTCATCAAAGCCATAACGTATTTAATCAAACCAAGCTTGCGGTCGCCGCAAAGTTCTGCCTTTGCATTCTTGTAAACCAGCTCGCAGGTGGGAGAGCCGTGGATACCCAGCTTGTTCTCGATGCGGCGCACGTCTACACCGCCTTCATTCTTATCGTAGATGAACATGGACAAGCCACGTCCGTCTTTGGTACCCTCTTCTGAACGTGCCAGTACGAGGTGGAGATTGGCGTCACCGTTAGTAATAAAACGCTTCACGCCGTTCAGGCGCCAGCAGTTGTTGGCCTCGTCATAGGTCGCTTTCAGCATTACGCTCTGCAAGTCGGAACCGGCATCCGGTTCTGTCAGGTCCATAGACATGGTCTCTCCGGCGCAGACACGCGGTATAAAACGGCTGTGCTGGTCTTCGTTACCGAATTCGTAGAGCGTTTCGATACAGTCTTGCAGTGACCAGATGTTACCGAAACCGGCATCGGCGGCGGCAACGATTTCCGCACACATGGTGTACGGAGTAATCGGGAAGTTCAAGCCACCGAAACGGCGCGGCATGGTCATACCGTTCAATCCGGCTTTTACCATGGCGTCGAGGTTCTGCTTGGTGCCGCTGGCATATTCCACACGGCCGTTGGCACAGTGGGGACCTTCTTCGTCCACGCCCTCGGCATTGGGAGCGATAATCTCTCCGGTAATCTCTCCGGTGATTTCAAGTACCTTGTCAAAAGAGTCCATAGCATCCGCATAGTCCTGCGGGGCATAGTCATACTTGTCTTTGTCTTGGTAACCGCGTTCTTTCAGTTCGCAGATACGTTCCATCATCGAGTTGTTCAGATGATACTTCAATTCGGGAACTTCGGTATAAAAATTTGCCATAATTTCTTGGTTATTTAGGTATTCTGAAGTATAGGGGTATGGTGAATTTCACTCGCTTGGCCTCTCCGTCCTGATAGCCGGGCGACCAGCGGTAGACGTCGGCAATGGCCTCGAAAGCGCGTATGGCTTCTTTGTCGATGTCATAGCGCACGGACTGGAGAATTTTGGGATGGGTCATCTTGCCTTCTTCGTCTACAACGAATCGCAGGATTACCCTTCCTTCCGCCTTTTGTTTCCAGGCGTCTTCCGGATATTTGGTAACATTGGCCACCAGTTTCATAAGGTTCTCTATTCCGCCGGGGAAGGATGGAAACACGAAATACGGCTGATGTTCCATTTCAGTTCCGTGCTCGTCGAACATCTTTCCACCGGTACACTGATTCTCTGAATAGTGTTCCTCTCTACGGAGTTTCCCGTCGGGATAGTACTGCAGGAGTGTTCCGTCAAGTTTACCATCGCTGTAGCTCCGGGCCAGATGTATGGCACCGTCGGGATAATACACCATGGTCTGCCCCTCCAGGCGGTTGTCTCTATATACTTCTGTCAGGCTGTCCTTGCCATTTGCATAGAATGATGTATGCAGGCCTTCCCTTATCCTTTTGCGGGGATTGCTTTTGTATTCGGAGAAATGCCAGACATCCTTCTTTTGTCCTTCCAAAGCATACTCTTCCACCTTGATGCATTTCTTGTTTATCTTGGAAACAAGAGCATACTTGACTGCCTGGATGGAGTCGTCCGTCCATTGGTAATTCTTGTCCAACCAGAGCTTTTCTTGAGCGATAGCGGAAGATATACCTGAAAGAAGAACAAATATAAGAATCAGCCCTTTCATGATTACCTTTATTGTTATTTACTGTGTGATTTATAATATTTTATCATCTTCGGGATAACCTCTTCCACCGTACCGTTGATGACATAGTCGGCAATCGTATTGATGGGAGCGTTCTCGTCATTGTTGATGGAGATGATAATACCACTTTCCTGCATACCGGCAATGTGCTGGATTTGTCCGCTGATGCCGCAAGCAATATACAGTTTGGGGCGGACAGTGACACCGGTCTGGCCAATCTGGCGGTCATGGTCGGCATAACCGGCATCGACGGCAGCACGGCTGGCGCCTACCTCTGCATGGAGTTCTTTGGCAAGCTCGAACAACATGTCAAAACCTTCCTTGCTTCCCATGCCGTAGCCGCCGGCAATCACGATGGGAGCGCCTTTCAGGTTGTGTTTTGCCTTTTCTACGTGGCGGTCGATGACTTTTACCACATAATCCGTCTCGGGCACGTACTTGGCAACGTCGTGGTTGATGACTTCGCCCTTATAGTCAGCGTCCAGTATCTCTTTCTTCATCACGCCTTCGCGAACGGTTGCCATCTGCGGACGGTGCTCGGGATTCACAATCGTGGCAACGATGTTACCGCCGAATGCGGGACGGATTTGATACAGCAGGTTCTCGTAAACCTTGCCTTCCTTCTTGTCTTCGTGGTTGCCGATTTCCAGTGAGGTACAGTCGGCAGTCAGTCCGCTGGTCAAAGCGGAAGAAACGCGCGGGCCGAGGTCGCGACCGATAACGGTGGCGCCCATCAGGCAGATTTGCGGCTTTTCTTCTTTGAACAAATTGATGAGGACAGAGGAGTGGGGAAGGGAAGTATAGGGGAACAAGCCCGGAGCGTCGAATACGTGGAGTTTGTCTACTCCGAAGGGCAATACTTGTTTTTCAATGCCTGCCAGATTGTTGCCGGCAGCAACTGCCTCCAGTTGACAGCCCAACTGATTGGCTAATTTACGACCTTTGGTCAGAGTTCGAGACTGACGTCGGCAACTGTTGTGCCTTCTATCTCTAAATATACAAATACATTATTCATAATCTTATCCTATCGTATGGTTAGCTAACAGTTCAACAATCAAATCTTCCACATCCTTGTCGCTGCCCGTCAGCGTTTTGCTTTCTTTGGCCTGGAATGAGATGTTCTGAATGGTCTTCACCTTGGTAGGCGAACCGCTCAGACCGCATTGTGCAAGGTCGCCGTTCACGTCGGCAACACTCCATTCCGTGATGTTCAGATAGGGATATTTCTCGTAGAGGCCGGCGTAGGCAAGCTCAGCGCCTTCCTTGGTGATGGCAGCTTTTTCCTGGGCACCGAGGGCGCGTTTGTACTTCTGCACCAGTTTGGCATTGCGCGGGCGGCAGGGAGCGGCACTTCCGTTTACGGTGATGACTATGGGCAGGGGAGCCTCAACGGTTTCCACACCACCGTCAATATGACGTTTCACGGTAATCTTCTTGGCGGCTTTATCCACGTTCAGAATCTCTTCTGCGTAGGTCACTTGCGTCAGCCCCAGCTTTTCGGCAACCTGCGGGCCTACTTGGGCGGTATCACCGTCGATGGCCTGGCGTCCGCCAATGATGACGTCATAGTCGCCTATCTTCTTGATGGCTGTGGCAAGGGCATACGAAGTGGCAAGCGTATCGGCACCTGCAAAGGCGCGGTCGGTCAGCAGATAGCCGTTGTCGGCACCACGGTAAAGTCCTTCACGAATAACTTCGGCTGCACGTCCCGGTCCCATGGTCAGGATGGTAACGGTGGAGCCCGGATGTTCATCTTTCAGTCGGAGAGCCTGTTCAAGAGCGTTCAGGTCCTCGGGGTTGAAGATGGCAGGGAGTGCCGCGCGGTTGATGGTTCCGTCGGCTTTCATGGCATCTTTCCCAACGTTGCGCGTGTCGGGAACTTGTTTTGCCAATACAACAATTTTCAAACTCATGCTATTAATTATTAGTATTAGTATTTCTTTGTATGTCAGTACCGGGAATAGGAGTAGTAGAATCCTGCTACTGAAATTGGCCGGTTAACTCATTATTAGCCTGCAAATTTACGGAAAGAGTTGGGTTTGACAAGAAAATGGGGTGAAAAATGCACAAGTTGAGGGATTTTGCGCAAATATCAGTTGGCTCTATATCTGTAAAAAAGGTAATAAAACCGGTAATTTATCTACCTTTCCGTTCCCGTTTCCTCTGTACTTTTGCAGCGTCTGGATGAGGTCTGCATAACGGGCAGCATCGGATAAACAAGCATTGCTACTTAAATGTTATTATAGAATATGTATATTGAAAAAGTAAATTCCCCTGCTGACGTGAAAAAGTTATCAGTCAGCGAAATGAACGGATTGGGTGGAGAAATCCGCCAGGTGTTGTTAAACAAGTTAAGCTCCCACGGAGGACACGTAGGTCCCAACCTGGGAATGGTAGAAGCCACCATAGCCCTGCATTACGTGTTCGATTCACCAACGGACAAGATAGTCTATGACGTGTCTCACCAAAGTTATACCCATAAGATATTGACAGGCCGCCGGGCAGCGTTTATGAATGCGGACGAGTATGACGAAGTCTCCGGATATTCCGAACCGTCGGAAAGCGAGCACGACTTCTTCGTCATTGGGCATACCTCTACCTCCGTCAGTCTGGCAAGCGGACTTGCCAAGGCGCGTGACCTGAAGGGGGAGGCGGGTAATGTGATTGCCGTCATCGGCGATGGCTCGTTGAGTGGAGGTGAAGCCTTCGAAGGATTGAATGTAGGTGCCGAACTGGGCACGAACTTCATCGTCATTGTCAACGATAACCAGATGTCCATTGCCGAGAATCATGGCGGGCTATACCGCAATCTGCAACAGTTACGCGAAACGGAGGGGCAGGCTCCCTGCAACTATTTTAAGGCAATGGGATATGATTATCTCTATGTGAAGGATGGCAATGACGTGGAGCAATTGATAGAGGCTTTCCGTGAAGTGAAGGACAAGAAGCATCCGGTTGTGGTACATATCAATACCTTGAAAGGTAAGGGATACAAATTGGCAGAAGAGCAAAAAGAACGTTTCCATTACAGTGTTCCGTTCGACCTTGAAACCGGCAATCTGACCGGTGAGTCTGGAGAGGGTGAAGACTATGCCGACCTTACCGCCGGTTATTTGTTGCAGGAGATGAAGAAAGACCCGACTGTGGTGGGCATCACCGCAGGTACACCTACGGTATTTGGCTTTACACCGGAGCGCCGCAAGGAGGCAGGGCGGCAGTTCATCGATATGGGCATTGCCGAAGAGCAGGCTGTTGCCATGGCTTCTGCCATTGCTGCCGGAGGTGGAAAACCGGTATTCGGGGTCTACAGCACCTTTATCCAGCGCGCCTACGACCAGTTGTCCCAGGATCTTTGCATCAACAATAATCCTGCACTGATTCTTGTCTTCTGGGGAAGCTTATCGAGTATGAATGATGTTACCCATCTTTGTCTTTTTGATATTCCGGTCATCGGTAATATTCCGAATATGGTTTATCTGGCACCTACTTGTCGTGAGGAGTATATGGCAATGCTGGAGTGGGGCATCCGTCAAACGGAACATCCGGTTGCCATTCGCGTGCCGGCCAATGGGGTTGTCCGCAGGAATGTAGAACCGGAGAAGGATTACGGCAAGACGCTGAACCGTTATGAGGTGTCCCATCGTGGAGAGAAGGTCGCCATATTGGGACTGGGCTCTTTCTATCAGTTGGGCGAAGCCGTGGCTGCCCGGTTGAAGGAAGAGAAAGGAGTGGATGCCACGCTTGTCAATCCTCGCTACATCACGGGTGTGGACGAGGCTTTGCTCGATGACCTGAAGCGCGACCATACACTGGTCATTACTCTTGAGGACGGAGTGCTGGACGGTGGCTTTGGCGAGAAGATTGCCCGTTATTACGGTCCGTCGGATATGAAGGTACTGAACTATGGTGTGAAGAAAGAGTTTATCGACCGTTACGATGTGGAGGAGCAGTTGAAGAAGAACCGGTTGACGGTTCCGCAGATTGTGGAAGATATCTGTAGGATTTGGTAAGAATTGAAAAAGGAGATGCATCAAACTGCATCTCCTTCTTTTATTTATTTAATACCCAGTTTCTTGGCAATATCCTTAGGCAGTGCATCCTTGTGCACAATGATGTTCATTGTTTTATAGCGCACGAAAGCTTTGGAAGCATACCACAGTCCTTTGTACTTTCCGGCTTCACCCCAAGAGTTCTTTACCATATAGTATTCGTTGCCTTCCTGGTCTTTGGCTATACCGTAAATCAGCATACCGTGGTCGTCAGTAGTTTCCCAGTTGTCGTATGCCAGCTGGCGCTCTTCTTGTGTGCACCACTTCTGCGGTTGAGGCTTGCTGTTCAGTTTCTTTTCTTCGGGTTTCATTTTCAGCCAGTGTGCCATGTCCGAACCGCTCAGTTCTTGCACCTTTTCTGCATCGGGCATTACGGCTATACCGTCGCGTGTGAAGCCTTGTTCGCTTACGTCACTACCCCATGCAATGGTGTAACCCTTATTGATAGCGTTGTCAAACACTTCCATCAACTCGTCGATAGGCAAGTTGTAGGAAGAAGCCCAACGCCAGTTGTCTTGTATTTCCAGGACGAACGGCTGGTAGAAGGGATGGTGGGTATAGGAAGTCAGTGAGATATAGTCATCTGCATTCAGTCCGGTAGATTCATAGAAAGACTTCGGAGTATATTCCTTGCCTTTGTAGGTGAACTTCTCGGGACGTTCGCCCAGATAGATGTCGTGGATGGCAGTGATGGCCTTCTTCCAAAGCGGGTTATTTTCCTTGTCTGCTTGCAGGCTACGGTGTCTTCCCTTGGCAATGGCTGCCACTACGGCATCAGATACGGCTGTCAATTCGGTGTGGTTGCTCAGCGTGTCGCCATACATAACGCCCGGACGCATTTCCTCTTCGGGCACCAGACCGAAAGTTTTCATACCATAAATTACATCGTAGAACGAACCGCCTTGTGAGAACGAAACGTCACCATGTGTACGCACTGCCTTGTCGGCACGGTCCAGATAGGTGTTGTGTACGATAAACATTTCAGAAAAGTCGTATTCGCCTTTGCCCATGCGGAGCAGTTCGGATTCGATGAATGCCAGTCCGGAATAGCACCAGCATGTACCGGCACGGTTTTGGTTCTTAACAGAAGTGATAGGATTTTCTTTTACGGTTGTAAAAATGAAACCTTCCTCTTTCGGAGTGTCTTGTGCTATTGTGTTTAAACTTAATAAACCCAATGCAGCCATCAGTATTGATTTCTTCATCATAATTAAAATGTTATAGATTTATAGTTGCAACTGCAAATATAGATAGAATATCGTAAACAAAAGCTATCTTTGGAGCGTTAATTCTGACACTTATGGAGAAAATAATACGTATCGACGACCATAGCGGTCTTGTTTTGGAGGGCGGCGGTATGCGCGGCGTCTTCACTTGCGGTGTGCTCGACAGCTTTATGGATCGTGGCATTCGCTTTCCCTATACCATCGGCGTCAGTGCCGGAGCCTGCAACGGACTTTCTTATATGTCCGGTCAGCGCGGGCGTGCCAAGTACAGCAATATCGACTTGCTGGAAAAATACAATTACATCGGATTGAAGTATCTGTTGAAGAAGCGGAATATCATGGATTTCGACTTGTTGTTCCAGGAGTTTCCGGAACACATACTTCCCTACGACTACGAGGCATACTTTCATTGTCCCGAACGCTATGTGATGGTAACTACCAACTGCGAGACGGGCGAAGCGAACTATTTTGAGGAGAAGCGGAGTAAAGAGCGCGTCATTGATATTGTGCGTGCTTCGAGCAGTCTGCCGTTTGTCTGTCCCATTACCTACGTGGACAACATCCCGATGCTGGATGGAGGTATTGTGGACAGTATCCCTTTGATGCGTGCCCGTCAGGATGGATTTACCAATAATGTGGTGGTGTTGACGCGCAATCATGGGTACCGTAAGGAAATTCAGGGAACGAAGGTTCCACCTTTTATATATAAGAAATATCCGCTATTGCGTGAAGCCATCAACCGCCGCAGCATTGTCTATAATCAACAGTTGGAGCAGGTGGAACGGATGGAAGCCGCCGGGGAAATCGTTGTGATCCGTCCACAAAAGCCGGTAGTGGTAGACCGCATCGAGCGTGACATCAAGAAGCTGACGGAGCTTTATGAAGAAGGATACCGGTGTGCGGAACAGTTTGCTTTTCGTTTTTGATTCTGAGAGAGTATACTATGAGAGCTGGTGCAATTAGCATCTGCTCCCATATTGTTTTCATTCTTTTCTATTAATTTGCTGCTAAAGCTAAAGTTTATTTAGCAAAAAACACGCGTAGAATACCTTTAGAAAGGGGATGTATCAAAAATACCACCTTTCGTAACATTTGTTATAGGTGCAAATCCTGGTTTCGCTTAATTTTGCTGACACAAAACTCAATTGCAGAATTGGTTTATTATTAACTTTAAATTAATAGATATGTTGAAAAGCATTAGTCTCAGGCTTTGCACACTAATTGTGCTTCTTTTTGTGGGCATTCTTTCCTTTGCCCAGCAAGTTCAGGTAAAAGGTACTGTCGTTGAAAAATCGAGTGGTGAATCCATTATCGGTGCTTCTGTCATGGAAGTAGGTTCCAACAGCAATGGAACAATTACGGATATTGATGGAAATTTCACGCTGTCTGTAACTTCCGGTGCCACATTGTCCGTATCCTATATAGGATATAAAACCGTTACAGTAAAGGCACAGCCCACTTTACGCATTGAGTTGACGGAAGATTCCCAGTTGATTGATGAAGTAGTGGTGACCGGCTATATGTCCGAGAAGAAGGCCAGTTTGACCGGTTCGGTGGCTGTGGTCAAGATGAAGGATGTAGCAGATATTCCTACGGGAAATGTGTTGTCGAGCTTGCAGGGACGTGTTGCCGGTATGAACATTACGACTGACGGCACACCGGGCGGTGGAAATACTTCTACATTGGTCCGTGGTAAGTCATCTTTCCGAAATGATGCCAATTCCCCGCTTTATGTCATTGACGGTGTGATGACCCGTGAGAACATCTCGTCTATCCTTTCTTCCAATGATGTAGAATCCATTCAGGTATTGAAGGATGCCGCTTCCGCTTCTATTTATGGTGCACAGGCTGCCAATGGTGTGATTATCATTACTACCAAACGTGCCAAGAAAGGGGAGACCCGTGTGGATTTTGATATGTCGTTGACTTTGCAGACCTATCAATGTGGCTTTGATATGTTGAATGCAGATGAGTGGGGCCAGGTTTATTGGTCGGCTTATAAGTATGCCAATAATGGAGCTACGCCAAGCAGCGAAATATATGGTAATGGTGCAACTCCCCAACTTCAAGACTATATCGGCCTGAATGGAGCTAAAGTACATGCCGTTGATACGGATTGGCGCGATGTGGTTTATCGCACTGCTTGATGCAGAATTACAGTGCGACACTTTCAAAGGGCTCTGACAATGGTGCCTTCTCGTTAGCGTTGAACTATCTCGACCATGACGGTCTGGTAGAGAATACGAATTTCCAGCGTATCAATACCCGCATCAGTTCTAACTATCATTATCTTGACAATCGCTTGCGCATCGGCGAGAACGTTGCTATCAATCGTTGGACACAGACCCTCAGTCCGGCCGGTGTAGATGAGAATGCCATCAAACAGCATCCTGCCAAGACGGTTTATGATGAGAATGGCAATTATAACGATGCCATCAATGATGTTTTGGGTGATGCCCCCAATATGGCACGTTTGTTGGAGAATGAAAAACAGAACAAACATGATTACTGGCGTATCTTTGGTAATGCATTCCTTGAAATTGAACCGATTAAGAACCTGGTGCTGAAAACCAATTTCGGTATGAATTATTATGATGAAACCAACAAAACTTTTGAGCCGGCATGGGCACGCGATGAGGTCAATAAGCTGACTCAATCATCCAACAAAAGACTGGATTGGGTATGGACCAATACCGTGACTTATAGCAAAGCTTTTGGAAAGAACAATCTGACTGCACTTCTTGGTACAGAAGCCAAGAAGAACCATTCGGAATCCATGTTCGGTTATGGTACGGGACTGGCTGTAGAAGATGAAGATTATATTTATCTCGACGGTGTGACTGCCGGTAAGAATGTAGGTGCCGGTGCTTCCAATTATGGCATGGTGTCTTACTTTGGTAAAGTGAATTATGATTATGAAGGACGGTATCTGGCTTCTGTTACGGTACGCCGTGATGCTTCTTCCCGCTTGGCAAAGGGTAATAATGTGGATTACTTCCCTTCAGTGTCGGCAGGCTGGCGCATTTCAAGTGAGAAGTTTATGGAAGCGACCAAGAATTGGTTGGCAGATTTGAAACTACGTGCTTCATGGGGTATCAATGGTAACGATATTATTGATAATGAGGCCCCCTATACTAAATACTTGATTAGTCTGAAGGATGCAAGCTACAACATGAACGGTGATGGAACGACTTTGGCTCCCGGTGGTTACAAAGTGAGGTCTACCAATCCCGATTTGAAGTGGGAGAGTACAAGACAACTCAATATTGGTGTGGACGCCGCTTTCCTGAATGGACGTCTGAGTGCTTCTCTCGATTATTTTGATAAGAAGACAAGTGATATGCTTGTAGAGAAACCGTATATTGCTGTCATTGGCGAGGGTGGTTACTGCTGGTATAATGGTGGTACGATGAACAATAAAGGTTTCGAGATGGCATTGACCTGGAATGATAAGGTGAAGGATTTCCAGTATAATGTAGCATTTAACCTTTCATATTACAAGAATGAAGTGACAGAGCTGTCGGAAGAAATTTACTATACTTATGGTGGCGGTAATGGTGTTGACAAGACCTTGGTTGGTCAACCGTTCGGTTCATGGATGGGCTTCAAGACAGATGGAGTGTTCCGTACCCAGCAGGAGGTGGATGAGTATAAATCCAAATATAATGTACAGTTTGGCGCTCCCGGAGTAGGACGTATTAAATACGTGGATGCTGATGGTAACGGTACGATTGATACGAACGACCGTGTATGGTTGGGGTCTGACAATCCGAAAGTGATTGCAGGTCTGAATCTTGGGGCATCTTGGAAAGGCTTTGACCTCAGCATGTTCTTCAACGGTATGATTCGTGATGCCTATAACAACTCCAAATATTATACGGATTTGTTCCAATGCTGGACCGGTAATCATTCTACCCGCCTGCTCGATGCCATGCATGCCTACGAGAACTTTGAAAAGACGGGTGTTTACAATAGCAGTGTACCTGCTTTAACCACCCTTAACAGCAACAATGAGCACGAAGTTTCTGAGTTCTATATTGAAAATGGTTCGTATATCAAGCTGAAAAGCCTGACATTGGGTTATACGCTTCCTAAAGCAGCTCTCGACAAGATGAAGATGCGTCATGCGCGCATTTATTTCCAGGCTCAGAATTTGTTTACGATTACCGGTTATACGGGTGCCGACCCTGAAGGTCTGGGCTATCCTTATCCGTTGCCCCGTACGTTCTCTTTGGGATTATCATTTGGTTTCTAAACTTTAAAACTATACTATTATGAAATTGAAACATTTATATATGCTTGGCGCAGTAGCGCTGATGACTGCAAGCTGTAATGAAGACCGTTTCCTGGATTTGAAGCCCCAGGGTAGCTTGAACGAAGATATTATGACTTCTACAGAAGGTGCCGACCTTTTAGTGAATGCCGCGTATGCAGCTTTGGGTGGTCCCGAGGGACAGAGTTGGAGTGTATGGTGTCATCCTACTTCCAATTGGACTTATGGTGAGGTGCGTTCGGATAATGCCTATAAAGGCGGTGGTGGTGTCGGTGACCTTAATGAAGTGCACCGTATGGAGACATTTGATATGGATGCAACCAATGGATTCTTGGACAGCAAGTGGTATCATCTATATTGCAGTGTACAGCGTTGTAACTCTGCATTGCGCGTACTGAATGCTGCAACAGATGAGCAGGTAAACGGACGTGTATCCCGCATTGCGGAGATGAAAGTGCTTCGTGCCCATTATTATTTTGAATTAAGCCGCCTTTTCAACAAGATACCTTATTTTGATGAGAACGTTGAGATTTCCCAATATCCGGATATTCCGAACAATGAGTTTACCCGTGACGAGATTCTGAGTATGCTGGCCAAGGAGATGCTTGATGCCGCCGAACAGCTTCCTGCATCACAGCCGGAGGTAGGGCGTATTCATAAATACATAGCACTGGCCTATGCGGCTAAAATCAAGCTGTACCAGGCGTATCAGCAAGATGAGATTACGCATGCCGTAACTTCCATCAATAAAGAGCTGCTGAGGGAAGTCGTTTCGCTTTGCGACCAAGTGACTGCCAGCAACCGTTACGGTTTGCTTGACGATTTCCAGGGATTGGATTTAGTAACTAATGAAAACGGTAAAGAATCTGTTTTTGCCATTCAATATTCCATGAATGACGGTACCGAAAGTGCCGGCCGCATCAACTGGAGCAATCTGTTGAATTCTCCGGGTGGAGGCAGCCCTTACGGAGGTGACGGTTTCTTCCTGCCCAGTCAAGATCTGATAAATGCTTACCAGACAGATGCAAACGGTCTGCCCGATTTTAATTATCAGTCAAAGTCTGATTATAGTTGGGCGGTATTGAACAATGGGGTTTATACTTTACAAAACACGACTCCCAATGTAGACCCGCGTCTCGATTTTGTTGTGGGCCGTCCTACTATAACTTGGAAAACTTATCCGGACAAGCCGTGTGAGGGATGGGTGCGTGATAAGGATACTTATGGCTATAATTGCGCGAAGCGCTTCTGGGTTTCTCCGGAAAGTAGTGATATGTTTAATGGCTGGCCTTGGGGGGCTTCACAGTTGAACTGGCAGATTATACGTTACGCGGATATTCTTCTTTGGAAAGCTGAGGCTCTTATTGAACTCAATGAAGGCAATGGACTCGAAACTGCCCGTGATTTGATTAATCAGATACGCAATCGTGCCCGGAACAGCGCCTATGTAAAGGATTTCAACGACCATTCCAAATATGCGGCCAACTACCTTGTCAATCCTTATCCTGCTGATGTCTGGAATCAGGATTATGCCCGTCAGGCCCTCCGTTGGGAAACACGTCTGGAGAAGGCTTTGGAAGGTGAACGTTTCTTCGACCTAGTCCGTTGGGGCATAGTGGAAACAACCATGAACAAGTACATTACCGCGGAGTCGGACAATCGCATTTATTATGCCAATGCGCACTTTACGGGTGGAAAGGATGAGTATTATCCGGTTCCGAACAATCAATACGGATTTTCTGGAGGCAAGTATGTACAGAATCCCGGTTATGCTCCGTTCAACTAATTATATTTTGAAATAAAAACGTAAGGGAGGGGAAACGTTTGTTTCCCTCTTTTCCTTTAAACAATCTTTTATTATGAAAAACTTTGCCTATTCTATATTAGGCTGTCTATTGCTTTCTTTGAATGCAGCTTTTGCTCAAAAAACATGGTCGTTTGACGGGCAGGACCCCTTACTTTCCTGTGACGGTAAGTCATTGTTGAATTTGTACACTATAAAGGAAATACCAGAATTTGTTACCGGAGTCGAAGGTAAAGCCCTTCGTACAGACGGGTATTCCACTTGGATGGATACAACCACGGAAGGAGATGTTTCGTCGTTGTCCGGATGGTTTGCTCTGGAATCTTATCCGACGGATACTGCTGCCTTTATGGGAATCAGAGACATGGCAGGAACATCTGTAGCGGTATGTGTAGACCGTTATGGTGAGCTGCTGTTGGGAATGGGGCAGAATGGCTCATACTCTTACTGTTCATTAAAGACAAAAGTCGACCGTTTCAAGTGGCTGCATGTGGTCCTTGATTTGAGTAATGAATCGGTTTGCCTGAATGGACAGAGGATGAGTGCAGAGGTATGGCCCCGGAACTTGCAGGATGGTGAAATGATGTTTCGGGTAGGTAAGGATTTCAGGGAAAAGAAGGTTTGGATGTACGATGTTACGGCTATAAACGGGTTGATTGACGGGATAAGCCTCACTCCCTTTTCCGATGATTCGTCTGCATGGAGAGACGAGATTGCCTTAGGATTGAAGAAGACTCCGGTTTTGGCTATTCCGGAAACCCGTTTTGCGAAGGACTTCAACCGTCCTCGCTATCATCTGTTGCCGGCTGCCAACTGGACGAATGAGACGCATGGTTTACTTCTTTATAAAGGTAAATATCATATATTCAATCAGAAGAATGCTTCTGCAATCTTCCTGGGACAGATAAATTGGGGACATTTCAGCAGTCCCGATATGCTTCATTGGACGGAGGAAAAGCCGGCTTTGACTCCTGATGCTGCTTATGACAAGAATGGAATATGGTCCGGGCATGCTGTTATCAATGATGACGGTATCCCCCAGCTGATATACACAGCCGGTGGAGACAAGATGGGAGTGGGTATTGCTTTTCCAAAAGATACTGCGTTGATAGAATGGGAGAAATATGCGGGTAATCCGGTTATTGCCGAGAAGCCTGCCGGATATACCCGTACGGACATGCGTGACCAGTATGTTTGGAAAGAGGGTGATGTCTGGTATATGATTATCGGTTTCGGCATTGAGCAGACCGATACACCCCACGGGGCTTTGCTGCTTTATAAATCGGCGGACTTGAAGAGATGGGATTTTGTACATTTGCTGTTTGAGGGCAATCCGGAAGTGGATGACTCCGGTATTTTCTGGGAAATGCCGGTCTTTAAGAAGATGGGCGGCAAATATGTTCTTTTGGTGAATAGGGTTCCTCATAAAGGCATACCTGCGCGTTGCCAGTATTGGATAGGAGATTTCAAGAATGAAAAGTTTATACCGGACAACCCAGTCCCTCAAAATCTGGAGGTCATCAATCGCTTGCTGTCCCCCTCTGTTGTTGAGACTCCGGAAGGGGATGTTGCTGCCATTGCCATTATACCCGATGAAATAGGAGGGGAGGCCACTTATGAACAAGGATGGGCACATCTCTACAGTATGCCCAGAAGATGGCAGCTGAAAGATGGGAAACTATGCCAAACACCCCATCCCGTGATGAAACAATTGCGTGAACAACCGACGGTTTATTCCAGACAGGCATTGACTGCTGCGAAACCGTGCATTGTGAGCAGAAGGGAACATCAGCTTGAAGTCAAGGCGACTTTTTATCCCGGTGACGCAAAACGGTTTGGATTTACATTGTGTAAGAATCCGGATAATAGCGAATATAGCCTGATTTATTATGATGTGGAGAAGGAGGAACTTATTGTGGACCAGACGCATTCTTCCTTGCGTGCACACATTCCTTTGAAGATTCGTAAGGATCATTATCGGTTGGATACTGCTAAACCGGTGGAGATTCGTTTGTTTATTGACGGTTCTGTAGTGGAAGGATTTATTAATAACGAAGATGCGTTCACTACAAGAATCTTCCCTTTGAAAGAAAATAGTACGCTATTGGAGCTATTCTCTGATGGAAAAACAACGGAAGTTGCTGCCGAAGTTTGGAAACTGAAAGATGTAAAGGTAAAGATGAACTTTTAATGAAAATACAGAAAATGAAGATACCAGCTATATTGGGTGCACTTTTATTGGCAGGAACATTGTCTGCCGGTGCACAAATGAATTCAGACAGTTTATACAAAGAGCCGTATCGTCCTCAGTATCATTTCAGTCCGGAGAAGGGATGGATTGGTGATCCCTCGGGATTCATGTACTATCAGGGTAAATATCATATGTACTGGTGGGGCAAAGTCGAATCTACAGATTTGGTACATTACCAACAGATAACCCCTTATGCCATGACCGGAACGGATGACAATATCAGTTACTTCACCGGTTCTGCGGTCATAGACAAGAACAACACGGCCGGCTTCGGCAAGGGGGCTTATGTGGCGGCTTACACCGTTTTTGAGAAGGACTCCAAGAAACAGGCGCAGGGCATCTCTTTCAGTCATGACGGAAAGACATTTCATTATTATGAAGGTAACCCGGTTCTGGACCTTTGGAGTACGGAATTCAGGGACCCTACCGTCTTCTGGCACGAGCCGACCCAAAAATGGGTGATGGTTGTAGCCAAGGCCCTGGAGAAGAAAATAAAGTTTTATACCTCTCCTGATTTGAAGAGCTGGACTTGGACCAGTGATTTTGGCCCTGCCGGTGACAGTGAAAAGTCTTGGGAGTGCCCGGATTTATTCCAGTTGCCGGTTGACGGGGATTCTGACAAGAAAAGGTGGGTGATGGTCGTATCTGTAAACTGGGCGCAAGAACAATATTTTATAGGAGACTTCGACGGCACTTCTTTTAAGCTGATGGAGAACCATCCTGCAGAGCCTCTATATGTGGACAAAGGGCTGGACTTTTATGCATCCCGCACATTTCAGGATTTTGACGGAACGTTGGATTCCAAAATTTCGATGGGCTGGGTTGCAACCTGGGACTATGCACCGGTAGCTCCATCGAAGTATGGGAAGGGCTTCTGGTCCATTCCCCGTAATCTGGAACTGAAGACATACAAGGAAGGCGTGAGGCTGGTGCAGAAACCGGTGGAACAGTTGCAAACACTTCGCCATAAGCCTGCATCGGTGAAACGTGCTTTATCGGTGGGAACACAGAGGTTACCCGGCTTTGTTCCCGATGAGAATGTCTACGAACTCGATGCTTCGTTTTCTACTGACGTATCCAACACCTTTGGCTTGAATTTGTGTGTGGGTGAAGGGCGCAAAGTGGTGGTCAGCTATGATACGGATTCACATAATCTGGTGATTGACCGCACCCATTGCTCCGATGTGCAGATTCCTAAATTCAGCCGTATGGCATATGCCAGGGTGGAACCGGTAGATAATAAGATACGTTTGCATATATTTGTAGACAAATCGAGTATTGAAATCTTTGCCAATGACGGGAAGGATGTATTCACATTATTAACCTATCCGGGCGAGGCTCAAACCGGTATCGAACTTTTTGCGCAGAAGAAGGGGACGAAGATGGAGTTGGATGCCTGGATGCTTAAATCAATATGGAGATGAGGAATTTATTGTTTGCATTGCTGCTTTTGCCTTTGATGGCCTCTTGTGTGAAGGATACGGCACAAGTGACTTTGGACTCTTTGCTGGATGAAATGATATCTGTAGAAGAATCCGCACGTTATCCGCTGGTGCCATATCGTTGCCTGCAAGTCAGCAGTTATGACCGCTCCTCCGTGTCTCCCGATTCGCCGGGATGGTTTGCCAACAATGATGGCTATGGCATTGTCTGTACGGATACGGTTGATGGGAGAGTGGAACGTGTGATGTTCGATGAAAAGGGCCCTGGAGCTATTACCCGTATCTGGATAACCACAGTTGACAAGCGTGGGACTTGGAGATTTTATTTTGATGGCGAAAGTACTCCCGGATGGATAGTTCCTGCCTATGATTTGATGCGTTTCGGAATACCCAGGTTGGGTAGGGGACTGCTTCAACCCCACACCAGCTATACTCCGGACGGGAAAGGCGGCAATACTCTTTTCCTGCCCATCCCTTTTGCCCGGAGTTGTAAAATTACATTTGAAGACGAACCGGGCATTGCGCCTACTCCCAAATACTATCACATCAATTATCGCAAGTATCCCGAAGGAACTTCTGTGGAAACCTTCTCTGCGGCATCCGTAGCCCGCGTCGGTAAAAAGATTTCAGAGGTAGATGATGCCTTGCTGCATCCTGCATCCCGTTCCGGTTTGCAGGTGGACAAGAAGCGGCAGGTGCTCCAGCCGGGCGATTCTTTGTGGATTGACCTGCCGCAAGGGGAAAATGCGGTTTATGAAATCAGTTTCCAGCTCGCGAATGCAGATTCTACGGCTTATGCCCAACTGATGCGCAATCTTATATTTAAGGCTGATTTTGATGGCCGGTCTACGGTTTGGGTTCCTCTTTCGGATTATTCGGGAGGGGGTATGGGTGCTCCGGCTGTTGATAGCTGGTTCTTGTCTGCAGACGGACAAGGCAAGGTGGTGAGCCGCTGGCTGATGCCCTACAAGACAGAAGGCAGACTATTGTTACAAAATATCTCCGCACACACTGCAGACGTGAGTATGGAAGTGGGAACGGCACCTTTGCCATGGGGAGGGCGTTCCCTCTATTTCCATGCTTCCTGGCGCCAGCAGACCGGACTTCCGGTTTATGAGCGTCCGGATGATGATGCAAATTGCCGGGAGTGGAACTTTGCCACATTGACCGGACGAGGCATATACAAAGGGGATGTCCTGACTCTGTATAACCATTCGCGTGCCTGGTACGGAGAAGGGGATGAAAAGATATGGGTAGATGATGATGTTTTTCCATCGCATTTCGGTACCGGAACAGAAGATTACTACAATAGTTCGTGGGCTCCGGTCGTAATATTCCAAACGCCTTTTGGTGGCGCACCCCGTGCCGACCAGGCGAGTTCTCACGGTTATAATACATTCTTCCGTACAAGGAATTTGGACGGTATACCGTTTTCTTCATTATTGCGTTTCGACATTGAATTGTTGAGTTGGGTAAGGGGAACTGTAGATTATGCAACTACCGTTTACTGGTATGGAGATATGGGAGCGAAAGCTGTTGATACTTCAGGACTTGAGGAAGCAGCCCAAGACTTGCTACCCGTTCCCGGCGATTTATCTAAATATCGAAGAGAAAATAGCATAGAATTTGAGGAAACAACTCCAATAGCCTCTTCTCCATCCATTCATTTTGACAAGCAGAGTATGCTTGGTTTCGTTGACGGGCAATGGAGTGGAGGAACCCAACTCTTGTGTATTGGTGGAAAACCGGGTGATTCTGTAGAGTTTGAGTTCAATCAATTGGAAGACTGTCCTTATCAACTGGTGGTGTATGCCACGAAAGCTCCTGATTATGGCATAGTTTCTTTTTCCGTAAATGGACAAGATACACATATAAAGTGGGATGGATATGATACAAAAGTTACTCTTTCTGACCCTATTTCTTTAGGATGCTATAGTCCGGTGCGTGGAGCATTGACTTTGAAAATATCTTTGTCAGGAGCTAACCCAAAAGCTGTTGAGGAGAAGAATTTGTTTGGATTAGATGCTATACAACTTATGAAAAAACAATGATATTATGAAAGAGAGGATACTGATACTTTTACTACTGGCTACTGTTTGTAGTATGCAGGCACAAAATATTCACATGGCACTACGTCCGGATGATTTACTGATAGATAATTTTGAAGGAGATACTTTTGGAAACTGGATATTGGAAGGAAATGCTTTTGGCAATTCACCAGTTTCTATGGAACGTTTGTCAATATGGGGGGATAATAGGTTTGAAGGAAATCGGATGGCTTCTAGCTTTGTCAATGGAGATGCCGGTACCGGTGTATTGAAGTCACCTCTTTTCAGGATAGAACGCAGATATGTTAATTTTCTGATAGGTGGGGGTGTTGATTATCAGCGGGAGTATGTAGCCCTTTGGATTGATGGAAAGGAGGTGAAAAGAAGTACGGGGTATAATAGACGTGTCATGGAATATGAGTCTTGGGATGTTGCTGAATATATGGGAAAAAATGCCCGGATTGTTTTAGTGGACCAATCAAAAGAGGGCTGGGGATTTATCAATGCCGACTGTTTCTACCAGTCTGATACCAAATTGGAAAAAGAAATTTTTGCGAAAAGAATGTTGGTAACTCACCGTTATTTGAATATTCCGGTAAAGATGGGAGCGGTTATAGAACAGATGGATATATGGATTGGTGATAAAATGGTACGTAATATGGAAGTGGAGCTTGGCGGCGATGAACCTGATTATTGGGTTACATTGGAGGTCAAGGATTGGATTGGGCAAGAATTACGGATAGAGGCGAGTAAGAGTCCTAATGTAGAGCAAGCTTTGAATCAATGCTTTTGTTCTGAAACTCCTAAGGAAGAGAACTTGTTTTATAAAGAACCGTTACGTCCTAAAGTACATTTTACTTCTCGCCGGGGATGGCTGAATGATCCGAATGGTCTGGTTTGGCATGAAGGGGAGTGGCATCTGTTTTATCAGCATAATCCCTATGGCTGTATTTGGGGTAATATGACATGGGGGCATGCTGTGAGCCGGGATTTGGCACATTGGACTGAGTTGGGGGATGTATTACATCCGGACTCGTTGGGACCTATTTTTTCCGGTTCGGTAGTTGTTGATAAAAAGAATACGCTGGGGTGTCAACAAAATGGAGATACAGTATTGGTTGCTGTTTATACTTCGGCAGGTGGATTCGGGTATCACACCCGGCATTTGCAACATTCACAAAGTATAGGATATAGTTTGGATAAGGGGCGTAATTGGGTTACTTTTTCCGGTAATCCGGTACTTCCCACGTTGGTCAGGTACAATCGTGATCCTAAGGTGACGTGGCATACGCCGACTGGCAGATGGATTATGGTATTGTACTTGGATAAGCAGGAGTATGCTATCTTTTCATCTCCCAATTTGATGGATTGGACTGAAACGGACCGTTTTAAATTAGAGGGGGCGGATGAGTGTCCCGACTTTTTTGAAATGTCCGTAACCAATGAACCTACTGTCCGGAAATGGGTCTTTACCGGGGCGAACAGTACCTATTTGGTTGGGAGTTTTGATGGATATCGTTTTCGGACTGAGACGAAACCTGTAAAAATGGATAGTGGTACAAACTATTATGCGGTTCAAACATATAGTAATGCACCAGATGACCGAAGAATACAAATAGCATGGATGAACGGAAGTAATTTCCCGGATATGCCTTTCAATCAACAAATGTCCTTTCCGCGTGAATTAACATTACATCGGGTTGATAAAGGATATGTCTTAAAAAGTATGCCGGTAAATGAACTCGCTTTATTATATGGGAGAAAGTACATCTGGAAGAGTCTGGTAGTTGAAGAAAAGAATTGTTTCACGACAAAGTTGAATACTCCTGCCTTCTATCTGAAAACGGGTTTTGCTGTAGATAGTGTTGATGCGCAGATATTGGCTTTTGATATTAATGGTTTGAATTTGATTTACGATTCTGTCAAACAGATACTCACTGTTGAGAAAGAGAATGGGGAAACCTTGAAGCAGATGGTGCTAAAGCCCAATGAAGGAAGAATTGAATTGGATATATTGTCGGATATTGCTTCTGTAGAAATCTTCGTCAATCAAGGAGCACTGTCTGCTGCTTTCTATCATCTGATTGAAAAAAACACTCCTTCTGTCACCATATCAGTTGAAGGCGGACAAACAAAGTTGAAACAGTTGACAATTCATGAATTGAATTCTATGTATGTTCCCCAGTGACATACAGATACCTTTTTAAGGATGGAATGTAACATTTGTAGTATGCTTTGAAACAAAAAAGATAGTCTCCTGCTGCTTGGTGGCGTATCTTTGCATGCTAGAAAAACATAATTAATTTAATACCAACAGAAACATGATTCATTTAAAAGACTTTTGGCGGACAATCAGAAGGACGCTTACCGTATTTATATTAGGAACTACCGTGGCTGTCTTCACATGCCAGGCCATAAATCCTCCTTTCGTGATTAAACATCTGGGTGACGGACAGAGTATCGTCCAAATTGACGAGCAGAAGAAGTTTTTGCTGCTGCCGGTGGAAGAGGCTTCTCCGGAGGCAAAATTGTATATGATAGCGGACAATGATGTTGTACGCAGTATGAACGTGCGATTGGCAGTCAATAAGGTTGACTATTTTGTTCCGGTCGATTTGACCGGCTTCGATAATAAACATCTCTCTTTCAACTTCCAGCTTATTCCGGATTCGGCCTTATGCTGGGAAGAAATGAAACTGTCGGATGAATTCGATGTTTCGAACCGGGAGAAGTACCGTCCGGTGTATCATTTCAGCCCGGCTTACGGTTGGATGAATGATCCTAACGGAATGTTCTACAAAGACGGGGTCTACCATTTGTTCTACCAGCATAATCCCTACGGCTCCATGTGGGGGAACATGCATTGGGGACATGCCACCAGTACGGACCTCGTCACTTGGGAACATCACGGAGATGCTATTTCGCCCGATGCGCTGGGAACAATTTTCAGTGGCTCTTGTGTTGTCGACAAGGATAATACGGCCGGGTTCGGTGCCGGTGCCGTCATTGCTTTCTATACATCGGCAAGCGACCGCCAAGTGCAGAGCATGGCCTATAGCCTTGACAACGGAAAGACCTTCAAGAAGTATGCGCGAAATCCCATCCTGACTTCCACGCAGCGCGACTTCCGTGACCCTAAAGTCATCTGGCACGAAGATACCAAGAAATGGATCATGGTTCTTGCCGTAGGGCAGGAAATGGAGATATACTCTTCTGCCGACCTGAAGAGCTGGACGCTGGAGAGCAAATTCGGTGAAGGACAAGGTGCTCACGGCGGAGTCTGGGAGTGTCCCGACCTGCTTGAACTGCCGGTTGAAGGTACGGAACTGAAGAAGTGGGTACTCGTCTGTAACCTCAATCCGGGTGGACCGTTCGGTGGCTCTGCCACACAATATTTCGTGGGGACATTTGACGGAAAGAGATTCGTGAACGAGTCTCCCGCAGTGACGAAATGGATGGACTGGGGAAAAGACCATTATGCAACTGTCACTTGGAGCAATGCTCCTGCAGGACGTGCCATTGCATTGGCATGGATGAGCAACTGGCAATATGCCAACGATGTGCCCACCCGCCAATACCGTAGTGCCAACTCCGTGCCGCGCGACCTTTCGCTCTATACCTCGGAGGGTGAAACCTATGTAAAGGTAACCCCGTCTCCCGAATTGCTGAAACTGAGGGATAAAGGCAGCAAGAAGCGTGCTTTCAAGGTAGACCGCACGTATAATCTGGACAAACTGCTGAATGACAATTCCGGAACGTATGAAATCGAAATGACCATCAAGAACAAGGATGCGGATGTGATAGGATTCCAGCTCTTTAACTCGAAAGGCGAGGAGGTGGAGATGTACTATAACCTGGCGGAAAAGACGTTCACCATGGACCGTACCGAGAGTGGTGAGGTGTCGTTCAGCAAGGACTTCCCTGCAGTGACCGTGGCTCCTGTCGAGGGTGGCAATGAAATGAAACTCCGCTTGTTCGTAGACAAGTCGAGCATTGAAGCGTTTGGCAACGACGGACGTTTTGCCATGACAAATCTTGTATTCCCGTCGGAACCTTACAACCGCATCAGTTTCTATGCTAAAGGTGGAAGCTGCAATGTCACCTCGTTTACTGTGTACAAACTCGGATTAAAATAACAGATAATAATCTTCAGCATGGAAAATACTAAGAATTCTTCCTTGGCAAAGCTCTTTCCGGTCATGCTTTGCTTCTTCGCCATGGGCTTTGTGGATTTGGTGGGCATCGCCTCCAACTACGTGAAGGCCGACTTGAACCTGACCGACTCGCAAGCCAACATATTCCCGTCTCTGGTGTTCTTCTGGTTCCTCATCTTCTCCGTACCTACGGGTATGCTGATGAACCGCATCGGACGCAAGAAGACGGTGCTTCTCAGCCTTGTCATCACGTTTGCCTCTTTGCTTCTCCCGGTTTTCGGAGACGGCTACGTGCTGATGCTGCTCTCGTTCTCATTGCTGGGCATCGGCAATGCGCTGATGCAAACGTCGCTCAACCCGCTGCTTTCCAATATCGTAAGCGGCGAGCGGCTGGCAAGTACGCTCACCTTCGGACAGTTTGTAAAAGCCATTGCTTCGTTTCTGGCTCCATACATCGCCATGTGGGGAGCTACGCAGGCCATTCCGTCTCTGGGCATGGGCTGGAGGGTGCTGTTCCCGGTCTATATGGTTATTGCGGTGATTGCCATTCTCTGGCTGAGCGGTACTTCCATCCGCGAGGAAAAGGAAGAGGGACGCCCTTCCACCTTCGGGGAGTGCCTCGCCCTGCTGGGCAAGCCGTTTATCTTTCTCTGCTTCCTGGGCATCATGTGCCATGTGGGCATTGATGTAGGTACGAATACCACAGCGCCCAAAATCCTGATGGAGCGTCTGGGCATGACGCTGGCCGATGCCGGCTTTGCCACCAGCCTTTACTTCATTTTCCGCACGGCGGGTTGCTTTCTCGGCGCCTTCATTCTTCAGAAGATGGCTCCCCGAACCTTCTTCGGCATCAGCGTGTTATGTATGTTGGCTGCGATGGTAGGGTTGTTCGTTTTCCATGAAAAGACAATGATATACATTTGCATTGCCCTTATCGGTTTCGGCAATTCGAACATCTTTCCGGTTATCTTCTCTCAGGCGTTGCTTGCTATGCCACAAAAGAAGAACGAGGTTTCCGGTTTGATGATTATGGGGCTCTTCGGCGGTACGGTATTTCCGATAGCAATGGGCTTGGCAAGTGATGCTGTAGGACAAAGCGGTGCCGTGGCTGTGATGACGGTAGGGGTAGTGTACTTGTTCTTCTATATGCTGCGTATGAAGCGGTAATCTTTGTTCGCAGGCTGCGGACACATATCCCAAGGCTGCGGATATCTGTCCCAAGGTTGCGGATGTCTATCCCAAGCCTTGGGATAGAGATAATCCTTAGTTCTTAGAGACTTTTTAATAGATAATTGGCAACTTTTCATTCTATAGTTAGGAACTTTTTTATTAGGTTTGCAGTGGGTAGGACATTGAGTTTGCCGTGAATAAAATATATCATTCATTAAACAATATAATATTATGAATAAGATAATAGTAGGTATGGGCGAGGCTCTGTGGGACTGCCTCCCCGAAGGAAAGAAGATAGGCGGTGCTCCGGCAAACTTTGCTTACCATGCATCGCAGTTTGGTTTCGACAGCCGTGTGGTCAGTGCCGTAGGTGCCGATGCGGATGGGGACGAGATTCTGGATGTGTTCGCCCGGAAGGGGCTGCGCACGCAGATTGAGCGCGTGCCTTACCCCACGGGAACGGTGCAGGTGACGCTCGATGCCGTGGGCGTGCCGTGCTATGAGATAAAAGAAGGCGTGGCCTGGGACAACATTCCCTTTACCGACGAACTGAAGCGTCTGGCACTGAACACGCGTGCCGTATGTTTCGGCTCTTTGGCGCAACGCAGTGAAACAAGCCGCATCACCATCAACCGTTTTCTCGACACGATGCCCGATGCGGAGGGGCAACTGAAGATATTCGACATCAATCTCCGCCAAGGGTTCTATACCAAAGAGATACTCTGCGAATCCATGCGCCGCTGCAACATCCTCAAGATAAACGATGAGGAGCTGGTGACCATCAGCCGTATTTTCGGCTACCCGGGCATCGACTTGCAGGACAAATGCTGGATTCTGCTGGCTAAATATAACCTGAAAATGCTTATCTTGACTTGTGGAACGAACGGCAGCTATGTGTTCACTCCGGGAGTGGTTTCCTTCCAGGAGACGCCCAAGGTACCGGTGGCGGACACCGTTGGAGCCGGTGACTCGTTCACGGCAGCCTTCACCGCTGCCATTCTCAGCGGGAAGCAGGTGCCCGATGCCCATAAACTGGCGGTGGAAGTCTCTGCCTATGTATGTACCCAGAGCGGTGCCATGCCGGAATTGCCGGTGGCCTTGAAAGAAAGGCTGGCATAGATTTTTCTTATTCTTTTCACATTTTTCGTTATCTTTGCTCATCTGCAATCTTAAATCAGAGGAAAGTGAAGATGAGACAGCATAACCTCGGATTTTATTCTTTCTGCTCGTGCTTTGGGGAGTGGCGGTTGCCTGCTCCCGGCGCGAGGCACGTTTCCGTATCGGCGTTTCCCAATGTAGCGAGGATGAATGGCGGCGCCAGATGAACAGTGAGATACTCCGTGAAGCCCATTTCTACGAGGATGTGGAGGTGGACATCCGTACTGCTGTCGACGATAATGACCGTCAGGCAAAAGACATTCGTGAGCTGATAGCCGAAGGGGTGGATCTGCTGATTGTGGCCCCTAATGAAGCCACTCCGATAACTCCGGTTGTGGAGGAGGCATACAACCGGGGCATTCCGGTGATTGTAGTGGACCGTAAAATCCTTTCGGACAAATACACGGCCTACGTCGGTGCAGACAACTACGAGATAGGGAAAGCTGTGGGAGAGTATGTGGCCAATGTGCTGCATGGGCAGGGAGATGTGGTGGAAATCTCAGGTTTGGTGGGCTCCACACCTGCCGTAGACCGTCATCAAGGATTTGTGAAGGCTATATCCGCTTATCCCGGTATCCGGTTGCTGGCCGTTGAAGACGGTGCCTGGTTGCAACTCAAGGCCGGAGAGAAAATGGATACTCTGCTGAGCCGCTTTCCGCATATCGACCTGGTGTATGCGCAGAATGACCGTATGGCGGCCGGAGCCTATGCTGCCGCTGCCCGAGAGGGGCGGGAAAAGGATATGCGGTTCATCGGCATAGACGCCCTGTCCGGCAAAGACTATGGAGTGGAGAAAGTGCTTGCCGGCGAACTGGATGCCACGTTTATATATCCTACCGGTGGTGACCGCGTGATGCAGATTGCCATGGATATCCTGAACAAGCGTGATTTTCCCCGTGAAACTATCCTGGGCACTTCCGTCGTCGACCGCGACAATGCTCTCATCATGAAGATGCAGACCGCCCACATCGGCACCCTAGATGGAAAGATAGAAACCCTGAACGGAAAGATAAACCAGTATTTGGCCAGTTATGCCACGCAGCAGGTTGTCTTGTACGGTAGTCTGTCCGCCCTATTGTTGCTGGTCGGTTTGTTGGTGGCTGTCTACCTCTCCTTGCGTGCCAAGAACCGGTTGAACCGTGAGCTGTCCATGCAGAAAAAGAAACTGGAAGAACAGAAAACTCAGTTGATACAGCAGAAGGAACTGTTGGAAGTGCAGAAGTCGCAGTTGGAACAGCTTTCCCATGAACTGGAGGAGGCTACGCACGCCAAGCTGGTGTTCTTCACGAATATTTCACACGATTTCCGTACTCCGCTGACGCTGATAGCCGATCCCATAGAGCAGCTTCTTGCCAACCGCACCCTCGACGGACAGCCGCGCCAGCTCCTCGAGCTGATGAAAAAGAATGTGTATATCCTGCTTCGCCTGGTCAACCAGATACTTGATTTCCGGAAGGTGGAGAACGGGCGCATGGAGCTCCATCTCGAACCTTTTGATTTGCTCGACAGCTTCCGGGGCTGGAACGACTCTTTCCGCATGGCGTTGCTGAAGAAACATATTGCTTTCAGCTTTGAGGCATCTCCCGATACGGACTTCCGGATGATGGCAGATGCGGAGAAGATGGAGCGCATTTACTTCAATCTCTTCTCCAATGCCGTGAAGTATACGCCGGAGAATGGGAAGATAGCTATACGCTTGTCAATGACAGAGCAGAACTATAGCTTGTCTGTTTTCAATTCCGGCAGTTACATTTCTTCGACCGATGTGGAAGCTATCTTCGAGCGTTTTTATCAAGTGGACGGACATCAGGCAGGTACCGGTATCGGTCTTGCGCTGGTACGTGCTTTTGTAGAGATGCATGGTGGCAACATTGCGGCACACAGTGATGATAAGGGTACTACCTTCACCGTCACTTTCCCAAAGCAGGATGTTTCGCAGTACCATCCCACCATAGTGACGTTGCCTGCCGAAGAGAAGGACGTGTCGTCCACCCTGATAGATACGGAAGTGAAGGCATGCGAAGAGGTGGTTGAGGCTGATTGTCCTACTGTGCTGGTAATTGACGATAATGCGGATATTCGCAACTATGTGAAGTCACTGTTGACGCAAGAATTTCGCGTGCTGGATGCTGCAGACGGGACAGAGGGTATCCGGCTGGCCATGAAGTATGTGCCGGATGTGGTTATTTCGGATGTAATGATGCCCGGTATGGATGGTGTGGAATGTTGCCGCCGCTTGAAGGGGGAGTTACAGACATGCCATATCCCGGTGATTCTGCTGACGGCCTGCTCGCTGGACGAACAGCGTATCCAGGGCTATGATGGCGGTGCCGATTCTTATATTTCCAAACCATTCAATTCGCAGTTGCTCTTGTCTCGTGTCCGTAATCTTATTGCAAACCGCCGTCAGTTGAGGCAGTTCTTCGGAGATAACCAGACTATCGAGAAGGAAGCCATCAGTGATTTGGATAAGGGTTTCGTCTCCCGCTTCAAATCGCTTGTCGAGGAGAGAATGAAAGATGCGGAACTCAATGTGGAGGATTTGGGACGGAATATGGGTATGAGCCGTGTGCAGCTTTACCGTAAGCTGAAATCGCTGACCAATTATTCGCCGAATGAGCTGCTGCGCCAGATGAGGTTGAAAAAGGCTGCCTCACTGCTTGCCTCCTCTGACATGACGGTAGCGGAGATTGCCTATGAAGTGGGCTTTTCGTCACCTTCCTATTTCACGAAATGCTATAAGGAACAGTTTGGGGAGAGTCCTACCGAGTTTCTGAAAAGAAGGGGATAGCTGTTGTCTATCCCCCTTGTTCTTAATACACGTCTGTTTACTTCTGTAAATGATACTGGAACTTATTTCAGTATTTGAGGCAGGTTTTCCCTTCCCCAGAAGTAATAAACACAGATTCCAATCCAGCTTGTGAGCAGGATGATAATTGCAACTAATAGTTTCTTCACGCCGTCTACCGGCCACTTCATGATTTCAAGTACGGCTTTGACACACAGAACCACACCGATAATCCAAATGATAAATCCAATCATAACCTGTGATATTTAGTATTGTTAATTAAAAACAAATAGAGACTACGCCTTATTCAGGAGCAGCCTCTATTCTTTATTTAGTAATCGGAATTACTCTGTAACTTCAGCGCCCCAATTTTCTTTGGAAAGACGCTTGTAGCTGTTGTAACGCCATTTAGCGTTTTCTTCAGCAGCCTTGAACAGCTCGTCGGCCTCCTGCGGATATTGCTTCATTACGGATGCGTAACGAACTTCACCCTTCAGGAAGTCTTGGAATCCGCTCCAATCCGGTTCCTTGCTATCCAGCGTGAACGGATTCTTGCCTTCAGCCTCCAGAGCCGGGTTGTAACGCCACAAATGCCAGTAACCGCACTTAACGGCCTTTTCTTCCTCTGCCTGGCTCTTGCCCATACCTGCCTTCAGACCGTGGTTGATACACGGAGCGTAAGCGATGATGAGTGACGGACCGGGATATGCTTCTGCTTCACGGATAGCCTTCAGGGTCTGAGCCTGGTCGGCACCCATAGCGATTTGGGCAACGTATACGTAACCGTAAGTAGTAGCCATCAGACCGAGGTCTTTCTTGCGTACACGCTTACCGGCAGCGGCAAACTTGGCGATAGCGCCTACCGGAGTAGCCTTGGAAGACTGACCGCCTGTGTTGGAGTAAACCTCAGTATCCAGTACGAGGATGTTGACGTCTTTACCGCTTGCGATTACATGGTCGAGACCACCGTAACCGATGTCGTAAGAAGCACCGTCGCCACCGATAATCCACTGGCTGCGTTTTACCAGGTATTGAGACAGACTGGCGATAGTCTTGCAGCTGTCGCACTTGTCTTTGGCGGCTTCTACCATCGGAATGATCTTTTCAGCCAGTTCCTTGCTCTTGTCTGCATCGTACATGTTTTCAATCCAAGCCTGGAATACTTCTTTGTATTCGGCCGGAGTTCCTTCTGCTGCGATGGCATCTTCCATAGCCTTCACGATACGTGCGCGCATCTTTTCGTTGGCAAGCTCCATACCCAGACCGAATTCGCAGAAGTCCTCGAACAATGAGTTAGCCCAAGCAGGACCGTGACCCTTTTCGTTCTTGGTATAAGGAGTAGAAGGTACTGAACCGGAGTAGATGGAAGAACATCCTGTTGCGTTGGCTACCATTTCGCGGTCACCGAACAACTGGGAAATCAGTTTAACGTACGGAGTTTCACCACAACCGGAGCAAGCGCCTGAGAACTCGAACAACGGAGTAGCGAACTGGGAGTTCTTCACGTTGGCCTTGATGTCAACCAAGTGTTGTTTGCTCTTCACGTTTTCAGCACAGTAGGTCCAGTTGGCAGCTTCCGGCAATTGGCTTTCGAGGTGTTTCATAGTCAGAGCCTTGCCACCCTTCTTCGGGTTGCCCGGACAAACATCGGCACAGTTGCCACAACCCAGACAGTCGAGAACGTCTACCTGAATACGGAATGTCATACCGTCGAATGCTTTACCTACAGCCTTCAGTTGAGTGAAGTTGGCACCCTTCTGCTCTTCAGCATCGAGTACGAACGGACGGATGGAAGCGTGAGGACAAACGTAAGCACACTTGTTACACTGGATACAGTTCTCAGCGTTCCATTCGGGAACGAATGCGGCTACACCACGTTTCTCATATTTGGCAGTGCCTTGTTCCCAAGTACCGTCTTCAATACCCTTGAAAGCGGATACCGGCAATAAGTCACCGTCTTGTGCGTTGATAGGACGAACCACTTCGTTGATGAATGCAGGATCGTTGTTTTCAGCCTTGGCGTCGTCTGCCAGATTGGCCCAAGCCGGGTCAACGGTCAGTTGCTTGTATTCGCCGCCACGGTCAACTGCTGCGTAGTTCTTGTTGACAACGTCTTCACCCTTCTTGCCGTAAGACTTAACGATGAATTTCTTCATCTGTTCTACAGCCAGGTCAACCGGAATAACGCCGGTGATACGGAAGAATGCGGATTGCAGGATGGTGTTGGTACGGTTGCCCAAACCGATTTCTTGTGCAATCTGAGTAGCGTTGATATAGTAAACAGTGATATTGTTTTGTGCAAAGTACTTCTTCACCTTGTTAGGCAGGTTCTTGGCCAGCTCTTCGCCTTCCCAGATGGTGTTCAGCAAGAAAGAGCCGTTCTTACGCAAGCCGCGGGTTACGTCGTACATGTGCAGGTAAGCCTGAACGTGGCAAGCCACGAAATTAGGCGTATTTACCAGGTATGTAGAGCGGATAGGAGTGTCGCCGAAACGCAGGTGCGAGCAAGTGAAACCGCCTGATTTCTTGGAGTCGTAAGAGAAATAGGCCTGGCAGTGCTTGTCGGTGTTGTCACCGATAATCTTTACGGAGTTCTTGTTGGCACCTACTGTACCGTCAGCGCCCAAACCGTAAAATTTGGCTTCGAACATGTCTTCGCCGCCCAATGCGATTTCTTCTTCCTGGGGCAGAGAAGTGAAGGTAACGTCGTCCACGATACCGATAGTGAAGTGGTTCTTCGGCATCGGCATAGCCAGATTCTTGTAAACGGCGAGGATTTGAGCAGGAGTAGTATCCTTGGAACCCAAACCATAACGGCCGCCTACGATAACCGGAGCATTCTCTGCACCGTAGAAGCAGTCTTTTACGTCGAGGTACAACGGTTCGCCGTTAGCACCCGGTTCTTTCGTACGGTCCAGTACGGCAATCTTCTTGGCAGTCTTGGGAACGGCGGCAAGGAAGTGCTTGGCAGAGAACGGACGATACAAGTGAACGGCAACCAAACCAACCTTTTCGCCATTGGCAACGAGGTGGTCGATAGCTTCGCGGGCAGCTTCCGTTACAGAACCCATGGCGATGATAACGCGTTCTGCATCTTCTGCACCGTAGTAATCGAACAAACCATACTTGCGGCCTGTGATTTTGGAAATCTCGTTCATGTATTCCTCAACGATAGCCGGAACTGCTTCATAGTAGTTGTTGCAAGATTCACGGTGTTGGAAGAAGTGGTCAGGATTTTCGGCCATACCACGGGCAACCGGGTTCATCGGGTTCAATGCACGTGCGCGGAATTCAGCCAAAGCTTCCTGGTCGATAAGCGGAGCGAGGTCTTCGTTCTCCAACATTTCAATCTTCTGGATTTCGTGAGAAGTACGGAAGCCGTCGAAGAAGTTCATAAACGGAACACGGGCCTTGATGGTGGCTAGGTGGGCAACACCTGCCAAGTCCATAACTTCTTGTACAGAACCTTCGGCCAACATGGCAAACCAGTCTGGCGTGCAGACATAACGTCCTGGTGGTCACCGAAGATACACAGTGCATGGCTTGCCAATGTACGTGCTGATACGTGGAATACACAAGGCAGGAATTCACCGGCAATCTTGTACATGTTCGGGATCATCAGCAACAGACCTTGTGAAGCTGTGTAAGTAGTAGTCAGCGCACCGGCTTGCAGAGAGCCGTGGACGGCACCTGCAGCACCACCTTCTGACTGCATTTCCTGTACCAATACTGTTTCGCCGAAGATGTTCTTGCGACCTGCGGCAGCCCATTCGTCTACGTATTCAGCCATCGTAGAAGAGGGGGTGATGGGGTAGATGGCAGCTACTTCGGAGAACATATACGAGATATGTGCAGCAGCCTGGTTACCATCACAAGTAATGAATTTCTTCTGTTTAGTCATAACTAAATTGAATTATTTATTTAAGTAAAAAAATCTCTCTCTTAATACAAGAAACCGAATAACCAGAGAGGTATTTGGTTGCCTCGGCCTATTTCTGCCTTATGCAGTACATAAGTAACTCCCGGATTATTCTTTATCTTTGTTCCTTCCGGACAAATCTTGAAAGGCATCACCTCATCTACCATGAACGAGATGTTCTTGTCGCCCTTGTTCACCTTGTGGTCCTTCCACATTGTGTTGGCAAAGAAAGTGTCCAGTACGTCTTGCTCTTCCACCTTGACGGGATAGATGGAATACATCAGATTTGAATTATGCATCATTATCTTCGACGGCTTCTTGGGGAATTCTTCTCCTTTCGGATAGACCATATTGATGAGTCGTGCGTCTGCCAGATACTTGATGTAATTCATTACTGTGGCGCGGGAGGTCTGTATGTCGTTTGCCAGTTGGCTGACATTCGGCGCTTTCGGTCCGTCCACGGCCAACAAATATAGTAATTTCTTTATCTTCGAAAGGTATTTCAGCTCAATTTGTTTGATGAGCAGGATATCCACTTCCACCATCATGTTCATCGTCTTGAGCAGATTCTCCGAAAAGTTACGCTTTTCAAGGAAGAAAGGGTAGAAGCCGTGGTGCATATAGTCTTGCATGTAGTCCAATGGACGTACTTTGGAGAGGATGCCTTTGGCTATCTGTTCGTGGTTGCTCAGGATTTCTTCCAACGGATAGGCATGGAACTTCATGCCCGTCTGCAGGTTCAGGTATTCGCGGAAGGAGAAGCCGCGCAGGTTGTAGCTCTTCACGATGTCGCGCAACTCCATATTCTCCTCTTTCAGACGCATCACGGACGAGCCGGTGAACACGATTTTCAGGTTGGGGAAGCGGTCGTAGCACATACGCAGTTCCTTGCTCCATTCCGGGTACTTGAATACTTGGTCTATCAACAGCACTTTTCCTCCGCGGCGCTGGAATTCGGCGGCGAACTCCACGATGCCATGTCCGGAGAAGTAAAAGTTGTTCATGTTGATGAAGAGGCAGGAGCGGTCTGTGCCGAATTTCTCTTTGGCATATTGCAGCAAGAAAGTAGTCTTACCTACGCCTCTTGTGCCTTTGATACCGATAAGACGGTCATTCCAGTCTATTTCGTCCATTAGGTCGCGGCGTACGGGGGCATTGGTATGCTCTACGAGATAAGCGTGTGTACGGTAAAATGCTTCCATGCTTTAAATTCGGTTTATCGGGCGACAAATATACGGCTTTTTTATAGATTTGCAAAGTAGAGATGGCAAAATATTATATAACTTTGCACTCTCATACAAAACGTGAGTAATTGGTTAACATTTGAAAGATGAAACTTTATGTGTTCAATCCTGATGCAGATATGGCATTGGGAAATAATGAAGAAAATTATATGGCGCCCGCTACCATCCGCCGTATGGCTGAAGACTTGGCTTTGTTGCCGATTTGGTATGCCCAGCCGGGTAGTGGGGTACTGGCCTCTTCCGCCTATAATGCAGATTATCTGAAACAGATGCAACAGTTGTTCCGGCTGGATGTGCATTTGGTGACAGAGCCGGAGCTGCCCGATTATGCTGATGTGCGGGTAATGCCTTGGGGATGGAACCCCGCTATCCGTAAACGGATGTTGAAAGGCGGTGTTCTGGAAAAAAATCTTCCTACGCCGGATGCTTTGGATAAATATCGTATGAAGGCTGTCCGTAGTAACGCTTTGGCTTTTCGCGCACTTTTCTATTTCAATAAAATAGATTATACTTGTGGTGACGGTTGTTGCTTGGTGGAGGCTGATGGTAGAATGACGGATATCTCTCCGGATATTGTTGATCGTTACAAGGAGGGATGTGTGTTCAAATCACTTTGGTCGGGAAGTGGAAAGGGATTGTGTTGGTGCCGTCATGGCTTTACGAAAAATGTTTCCGATTGGTGTAGTAGGGCGCTGAAAGAAAATAGAGGTTTTGTGATGGAGCCTATATTTGATAAGGTGGAAGACTTTGCCATGGAATTTTATTCGGATGGTCGGGGAAAGCTTCTTTTTGTCGGCTATTCCCGTTTTGTTACGGATGACAAAGGGGCATATCGTGGTAATATCCTTACTTCGGATGAGCAAGTGGAGGAATGGATTCAGCAATATGTACCCTTTGAAGCATTTGTACGCATACGCAATATGATGCAGAAAGCATTGGAAACGAGTTATGCTACATCTTATATGGGTTTCTTGGGTGTGGACATGATGGTCTGCCGTCAGAAGGAAGGGCATCCGTATGCCATCAACCCCCATGTCGAAATAAATCTACGGATGAATATGGGAATCGTTTCCCATGTGCTTAGTGATCATTTCATTGTCCCCGGTGGGGAGGGACGTTTCTCCATTGATTGTTTTCCGACCCATGAAGCTTTGATGGAGCGGCATGAGCAGGATATGCAAAGCTATCCGCTGGTGGTGAAGGACGGCAGGGTTGTTTCCGGCTATCTGCCTCTGGTACCGGTCACTCCGAAGAGCCGTTACCGGGCTTTTGTCTGTGTCACTGCTGCTGAATAGCTTCGCTTTCGTTTCCGCAACGGTCTATGGCTGTCACGGCAAAATATTTTCGGGCAGTCCACGGGCGGATGGGGGCATAGGTATATTCCGTACCTTGTACTCGTTGTGCCAGGATATTCTCCGGATTGGAGGTATCTACGGGATAGGTGTCCGAACCGTAGATTACATACATCGGAGCATTCCGCTTGTCATTGTCCGTGGCGGGTTGCCAGCTTAGTTTCCAATAGCCGTTTTCCGGTGTTTCCACCGTGAGTCCGGAGGGAGGTGTAGGAGCTACATTGTCTATCCACGGCATGGCGGGTTGCAGGGCCGGGGCGGTATAGAAGTCTTCTTCCAGCGCCTCATAAAGCCCTTGCGTATTGTCCATCAGATACTTCACGCGGTAGTGTGCCTCGCCCGCCAGACCGTGGGCGCGGATAAAGTGCATCTGCCGTTCAATCTCGTCCAGCGTCCAGTTCCCTTCGCTGGGGTCGAGGAAGTAGATGCCCAGACCGGGAATGATTTGGCGTCCGTTACTTTGTTCCTGCCAGTCGAGGGCAAAGGGATAGAAATGATTGCCACGGAAATAGAGCATCGGATAAATCTGGTCCTGGATGCCCTCGCCCAGCCAACCCTGCACGTCTTGATAGACGGTGTGGAAGGCATTCCAGCCACGGGAGGGGTAGCGGGAAGTGTCTTTGTATTTTCCTACCGGGCAGGTGCTGACCTTTACCCAGGGTTTCATGGCTTTTACACCTTTATATATATAGCGTACTATTTCCGTCAGGTTGTCTCTGCGCCATTGGGCAAGGCTGCGTCCTTTGCTGTATTTGCGGTAGTCGTAGCTGTCGGGAAAACGGGGGGCGTTTTCCGGATAGCGCAGGTAGTCGAAGTGTATCCCGTCTACATCGTAGCGTTCCACCACTTCGCGGACAAGGCTCATCAGGTACTCTTTGGTTTGCGGATGTCCGGGATTCAGGAAGTATTCGCGTTTGTAGGGTACGCAGATGGCGCGTTTCTTTTTGGTGACGGACTCTTTACCGAGGGCGGCTACATGCTTGCGGTTGCCCAGAGGGATGGTCACCATCCAGGCATGGCACTCCATACCGCGCTTGTGGCATTCGGCTATGGCAAAAGCCAGCGGATCGTAGCCGGGGTCGCCGCCCACCTTTCCGGTCAGTATGGAGTTGTAGGGCTCGATGGCTGATTTGTAGAGGACATCTCCCCGTGTACGGGTCTGGAACAGTACTGTGTTGAAATTGGCGGCTTTCAGTCTGTCCAATATTTCAATCAGTTCGGCCTGTTGCTTGCGGATGCCTCGGGCGAAGTGGTGCGTGTCTGCGGCCAGTCCAGGCCATAGACGGCAGTTATCCAGGCGGCACGCACTTCATGCTTGGGCGGTTGCGCAGCCAGTGGCAGCAAGACGGCCATATATAGTAAAATGGAAATAATTCGTTTCATTTTTCTCTTTTTCTTCTTTATTTCTGTCATATTTCTCGGCGAAGATAAGCAAAACACCCGATTATTTTGTGCTGTTTACTTGGAAACTGTTACATTTGCATACATTAAAGATATTAACACGCCATGATTACATTTACGCTTTGCCTGCTGGCGTTGATAGCCGGCTATTTTATCTACGGACGCTTCATAGAACGCGTCTTTGGTCCCGATGACCGCAAAACACCCGCCCTTACCAAAGCCGATGGTGTGGATTACATTCCACTGCCTACTTGGAAAATCTTTATGATACAGTTTCTCAATATTGCCGGGTTGGGACCTATCTTCGGTGCCATCATGGGAGCTAAGTTCGGTACGGCATCCTATCTGTGGATTGTACTTGGCAGTATCTTTGTCGGTGCAGTGCACGACTATCTTGCCGGTATGCTCTCCTTGCGGCATGACGGGGAAAGCCTGCCGGAAATCATCGGACGCTATCTGGGGCTGACCACCAAGCAGTTGATGCGCGGCTTTACCGTCATCCTGATGATATTGGTGGGAGCTGTCTTTGTGGCAGGGCCGGCCGGACTGCTTGCCAAGTTGACCCCCGACAGCTTGGATACCACCTTCTGGATTATTGTTGTTTTCGCTTATTATATCTTTGCCACTTTGCTGCCGGTAGATAAGATTATCGGTAAGATATACCCACTGTTCGCCGTTGCCCTGCTGTTCATGGCGGTCGGTATTCTGGTAATGCTTTACGTCAACCATCCTGCATTGCCGGAGATATGGGACGGATTGCAGAACACGCATCCCGATGCGGTTGCATTGCCCATCTTCCCCATCATGTTCGTCAGCATTGCCTGCGGTGCCATCAGTGGCTTCCATGCCACGCAGAGTCCGCTGATGGCACGTTGCATGACAAGCGAGCGCCACGGACGCCCCGTTTTCTATGGGGCAATGATAACCGAAGGCATTGTAGCTCTGATATGGCTGCCGCCGCCACTTATTTCTTCCACGAGAACGGGATGGGGGAGACGAATGCCTCTATCATTGTAGACGCCATTACAAAAGACTGGCTGGGTGCCGTAGGTGGCGTATTGGCCATTCTGGGTGTTATTGCCGCGCCTATTACCAGTGGCGACACGGCTTTCCGTTCAGCGCGCCTCATTGTGGCGGATTTCTTGGGAATGGAACAAAAATCCATGCGTCGCCGTTTATATATATGCATCCCGATGTTCCTGGTAGCCATTAGCTTGTTGCTTTACAGCCTGCGGGACAAGGATGGATTTGACATGATTTGGCGTTATTTTGCCTGGGCCAATCAGACTCTGTCCGTCTTTACGTTGTGGGCCATTACGGTCTATCTGGTACGCGAGAAGAAAGGACGTTATTATTACGTCACCTATTTCCCGGCATTATTCATGACGGCTGTGTGTACCACTTACATCTGCATTGCTCCCGAAGGTTTCGGGCTCGGTCCGAATTATGCGCTGGGCGTAGCCTTGATAGCTGTTGTGCTGGCTGCTATTTGGTTTAATATTTGGTATTTTAAGACGACTAAAAAACTTTGGTAATGAAGAAAATCAAGAAATCTACCGGGCTCACGTTGGCCCTGCTTATTTACGTTTCTGCTACTGCCGCTTATTTCCTTCCCCGCAATACGGAAATCAGCGATACTGAGAAGTATGTCACCGTAGCTGCTTCGTACCTCATTGTATTTGTGCTGTGGCTGGTGCTTCGCAAGAAGGAGGCGCTGCAACGCAAGCGATTCGAAGAAGACAATAAACAACATTGATTATTTACTCAAAAAACAGAACAAGATGAAAAAACTGGCATTATTCGTTTGCTTGCTTGTTGTCACAGTGGCAGCTCAGGCACAGTTTGAAAAAGGTAAGTGGATTTTGAACCCGTCCATCACCGGTTTGGAATTTTCTCATGACACGGGAACCGACAAGACAAGTTTTGGCCTTGAAGCAAGGGAGGTGCTTTCCTGCTCGACAACATCGCCTTGCTGGTGCATGCTGGGGCTGCTTGGAATACCGGAGGGTCTGACCTCGATGTCTATACGCTGGGTGTAGGTGGACGTTATTATTTCGACAAGATTGGCGTGTATCTGGGTGCCGATGTCAATGTGGACCGTTGGGATTGGGGACATGATTTGGATGATACCAAGTTCTCTTTCGGTCTGGAAGCCGGTTATGCGTTCTTCCTGACCCGCACGGTGACCATCGAACCTGCAGCTTACTGGAACGTCAATAGCGACCGTTCTAAATTCGGTCTGAAGGTAGGTTTCGGATTCTATTTCTAATCTTATTTTCCTGCTACTGCAAGTTTTTTTGCAGTGCCGCTGTAAATGTGTTGCAGTGGCACTGCATAAATGTTTGCAGCAGTACTGCAAAAGATATGCAGTGGTTTTGCAGTAACGTTTTGCTTAGAGCAATGCTGCATATTTTCTAACTTGTTTCAAGCGCTCCATGAGTGTTTGGTCACTTTCAGCCAATTGCATGTTATAGTCTAGCTGCATTCGCATCAGCAAGCTGGCACTGATTCCCAAGGCTGCTTCAAAGAGCAATGCTGTAGATGTTGTGAGGGGACGTCGACAGTTCAAGATGTCGTTTAGTACCTTATATGAGATGCCGGTTTGTGCAGCAAGCTTAGTTTGGGGTAATTTTCTATTTTCCACCTCTTCTTTGAGTAATTCACCCGGATGTATAGGGCGTTGGCATTTATAATTTCCCATATTCATAATCATTTATAGTGGTTCGATAATTCCAGGATATTACATATTGTCACTACGGTTTCAGATGTACTCTGCTTTACTGTGAATTCTATGCGGTATTGGTCATTTACTCTAATGGAAGAAATACCTGCTTTATCTCCTTTCAATACTTCGTAATGAAACGACCGAATGGCGTAAAGCTCTTCGATATTTTGAACGTATTCCAAGGTCTTTATGCGCAACTGATATCGTTTCACCATTTGAGGCTGAAAGCGATATTTCTTATCCTTTGTTTTTCCTTCCTCATATAGTTGTTGCAAGTATTCCTTATCAAAGTGTATTTCCATTGTTTTTAGATTGTTTTCATTGTGCAAAGGTAATGTATATCTCCAATATTCCACTATAAAAGTGGATATTTGTTGGTTGCCTGGATAACGTGAAACTTTTTATATGTTAATGAAAGTAGAGGCTGGTTTTGAACATTATAGCAAAAATCCTTATATTTATACTCGAAGTATGAATCCTAAAAGCAAAATGCCATGAATAGAGTTTGTATTACCTTATTGCTTTGCTGCTTGTCATCTTGCCGAATGAATAAGACGGAACGCATGGAAATGTCTGAAGATTCCATAGATACAGTAAGGATAGACCAAGGGGTGGGAAAAAAAACAGTGAGCGATAGCCTCAAGATAGGGATTGCGGATGATGGTGACTACTTGCAAAGACAATTGCTTGCCATTCACGAAGAACTGAGAAAAAGATTGAATAATACACCATATACACACATTCAGAGGAATGTGACCGGATATGGGGTGGGGTTGCATTGCATCGATCTAGATTTGATGGTGAATACTCCCGAGCGGCAGAAAGAGTTCCGGGAGAAGATAATGGACTCCCCCGTTTTCTGTTTTCATGGTGTAGAAGTCCCCGTCATCAACGAGAGAGTAAGCAGGAATCATATTCGTGGCATCCATATCCGTCCCGAATATCCGGTCTTTTCAACGAAAGCTCTCCATGCGACATTCATCCTCAGCAATCACAGCGGCGGAGATTTGACCTGCGGCGAGCATTACTACCTGACGTTCGAAGACGAAAAAGGTACCTGGCGGGAATTGCCGATAAACGCTGCCTTTTGGGACATCGCCTATGTGCTGCGGGATGGGGAGGAAAGGGTTATGAAAGCCTCCCTTTATCCGGATGTGCATCCCAACAAGCCGGGACGCTACCGTTACTTTTATGAGATAACCATCAGGAGGAAACCTGTCTTGATGATGGCTGAGTTCAGACTGACGGACAATGAGGAAGAATGGAGAACGGCGGAAAAGACATCTCTTCCCCCTTATATTTCGGATGCAGGGAAGGGCGGGAGCCCACAATTGATAACGGAAGAGCCAATGGAAGAACCGGTCTATAAAGTAGTGGAAGTGATGCCCGAGTTTCCGGGAGGTATGAAAGCCTTAATGGATTTTATTCAAAAGAATATCCGTTATCCGGAAGAAGTCCGTAAGAATGGCATTCAAGGAAGAGTTGCTGTCAGCGTGGTGATTGACGAGAATGGTCGTGTGACGGACCCCGTTATTATGCGCAGCAGGTATCCTGCCCTGGATGAGGAAGCATTACGGATTGTAGAATTGATGCCACAATGGAAACCGGGGATGCAGCAGGGTAAAGCCGTGAAGGTGGAATTTACTTTTCCGGTTACTTTTAAATTGGAGTAGTAGCACCCGGTAAGATTAAGCACAAAGACACGGAGGCATAGAGTTTTATTCTTTTTCCTTGAATTTAATATCTCTGTGTCTCCGTGCCTCTGTGTTCTATTTAAGGAAGCGAGGGGTGTAATTTCTCTTGCAAGAATTGTCCCGTATAACTTGCCGCACACTTCGCCACTTCCTCCGGTGTACCGGTAGCTACGATGTTTCCTCCTTTGTCCCCTCCTTCGGGCCCCAGGTCTATCACATGGTCCGCACACTTCACCACATCCAGATTATGTTCGATGATGACAATGCTGTGCCCGCGGCGTATTAGGGCATCGAAGGCTTCGAGCAGTTTCTTGATGTCATGGAAGTGTAGTCCGGTGGTCGGTTCATCGAAGATGAACATGGTCGGGTCTGCTTTCTCCTGGCTGAGGTAGAAGGCGAGTTTCACGCGCTGGTTCTCTCCACCGGAGAGGGTGGAGGAGGCTTGCCCCAGTTTGATATATCCCAAACCTACATCCTGCAAGGGTTGCAGCTTCTTCACAATCTTTTTCTGTCCGTGTTGCGTAAAGAATTCGATGGCTTGGTTTACGGTCATCTCCAATACGTCGTAGATATTCATGTCGTGGAACTTCACTTCCAGCGTGTCCGCCTTGAAGCGTTTGCCGTGGCAGGATTCGCATTCCAGTACAAGGTCTGCCATGAATTGCATCTCCACCGTGATGGTGCCTTCACCCTTGCATTCCTCGCAACGGCCGCCTTCGCTGTTGAAGCTGAAGTATCCGGCACTGTATCCCATCTGCTTGGCAAGCGGTTGGTCCGCCCATAGTTTACGGATTTCATCGTAGGCCTTGATGTAGGTCACGGGGTTACTTCTCGATGACTTCCCGATAGGATTCTGGTCAACAAACTCTACATTGCGCAGGTTCTGCAAGTCTCCTCCAATGGAAGTGAACTCGCCTGGACGTTCGTTGCATTCATCCAGCTCTCGTTTCAGGGCGCGGTAGAAGATGTCGCGTACCAGCGTACTCTTGCCCGAACCGCTGACACCGGTGACTACGGTCATTACATTCAGCGGGAACCGTGCCTCTACACCCTTCAGGTTGTTTTCGCGCGCGCCTTTTATTTCTATGTAGTTGTTCCACGGGCGGCGGTGTTCCGGCAGGGGGATGGTTTCTTCGCCCAGCAGATAGCGCACGGTATAGCTGTCACTGTCTTTCTGAAGGTCTTTCATATCTCCTTGGTAGACGACCTTCCCTCCCAGGCGGCCTGCCCGGGGACCGATGTCGATGATATAGTCGGCAGCACGGATAATCTCTTCATCGTGTTCCACTACCACTACCGTATTGCCCAACTGTTGCAGCTGGCGGAGCACGTGTATCAGTTTGTCCGTATCGCGGCTATGCAGGCCGATGCTCGGTTCGTCAAGAATATACAGGCTGCCCACCAGACTACTTCCCAGCGAGGTGGCGAGGTTGATTCGCTGGCTTTCACCGCCGGAGAGCGAGTTGCTGAGGCGGTTCAGCGTGAGGTATCCCAAACCGACATCCAATAGGAATTGGATGCGGCTGTTGATTTCTGTCAGGATGCGGCGGGCTATGTCGGCGTCATGTGGGTCTAGCTGCAGGTTGTCGAAGAAGAGCTTCAACTCAGTGATGGGCAAATCTACCAGTTCGGAGATGTTGCGTCCTCCCACGCGTACGTAGTTTGCTTCGGGCTTCAGGCGGGTACCGTGGCATTTGGGGCAGAGCGTCTTTCCGCGGTAGCGTGCCAGCATCACACGGTATTGTATCTTGTACTGATTTTCCTGCACCATCTTGAAGAAGGCGTTGATGCCCTCAAAGTAGGGTGTCCCTTCCCACAGCATCCGGCGTTGCTCGTCGGTCAGTTCATAATAGGGAGTGAAGATGGGGAAGCCGGCTTTCTCGGCTCCGTGTATCACCATATCCCTCCATTCGCCCATCTTTTCGCCCCGCCAGCATACAACGGCTCCATCATAGACGGACAAGGAGCGGTCGGGTATCACGAGATGCTCGTCGATGCCGATGACTTTCCCGAATCCCTCGCATACGGGACATGCGCCGATGGGAGAGTTGAAGGAGAACATCTGGTCGTTCGGCTCCTCGAAGATGATGCCGTCCGCCTCGAACTTGGTGCTGAACCGGTAGAGGCAGGTGCTTCCGTCGGCTGGTAGAACCGCAGCAGGCAGGCGCCGTCTCCTTCGTACATGGCTGTCTCTGCCGAGTCGGTGAGGCGGCTCACGGAGTCCTTTTCGGAAGAGGCTGTCATACGGTCAATCAGCAGGAAAACGGTGTCTCCCTCTTTCGGCTTGTATTCGTCGATGCGCATCATCTCACCGTTCACTTCCAGACGGGTGAAACCTTGCTTCATGTCTATCTCCAGTTGTTGTTGCAGCGTGCGGTCTTCGCGCAGCAATATCGGGGCGAGCACGGTATATCTGGTTCCTTCCGGATATTCCAGCATGCACTTCACGATGTCTTCCGCCGAATGCTTCTTCACTTCCTGTCCGCTGACCGGGCTGAAGGTTTTCCCCACACGGGCATAGAGCAGCCGCAGGTATTCGTATATTTCGGTGGAGGTGCCCACGGTGGACCGCGGATTGCGGCTACTAACTTTCTGCTCGATGGCAATGGCAGGCGGGATGCCTTTGATGAAATCGCATTCGGGCTTGCTCATGCGTCCCAGGAATTGGCGGGCGTAACTGCTCAAGCTCTCCACGTAGCGGCGCTGCCCCTCGGCATATAATGTATCGAAAGCAAGTGAGGATTTTCCGGAACCGGACAGTCCGGTGATGACTACGAGTTTGTTACGGGGAATCTCTACGTCAATGTTCTTGAGGTTATTGACACGAGCTCCCTTTATGATAATCGATGTATTTTCTGCCATATAAAAGTCACTTATGTGATTTAGGATTTGCAAAGATAATGCAAACCGGGGTAGAATAAAACGAACCTGCTGGAAAAATCGTATCAGACAGGCAAGGTTAAGATTTGTTATACTTTAGGATGACTGCTAATTTACATTAAATAAAAGCACTAAATTCGCATCCGACTCCTTTTAATGTCCGAACATGGTAAAGCGTAATATAAAATGGCTTCTTGTTGTGCTGGTATTAGGTTTATACCCCTCAATCTTGTATGCCGAAGACCCTTATGGAGAGATGAAAGCTCTGGCAGATAGTGCGCGGAAAGTGTTGGGACAAGACCGGCTGCCTTCCGTCAATGCCCGGTGGATGAAATTTGCCCGCGAACTGAACGATACGGTACAGATTAGCGATGCCCACAACAACCTGATTTCTCATTATTATCAGTTGGGGGACATTGACCACCTGAAAGCCGCAACCTATGAATATATGGACTGGTGCCGGAAATACCAACGGACACGAGACCGGTATATGGCGTGGCGGCAGTACATTCAGCGCATGACAGAGAAAGGTATGCAGGAGGAGGCGATGGCTGAAACCGTCAGGCTCCATCAGGATGCCGAGCAAGCCCGGGACAAATACGGATTGGCATGTGGCGAAATGTGCATCGGGTATAACCATCGGGTCTTTGGAAACAACGTAAAACTGTGTATAGAGAATTACAACAATGCACTGAAACTTTTCGAGGAAGGCAGCTACTATCGTGACGCATACGTGGTGTTGCTTAATATTATCCAGACTTATCTTTCACGCAGTGAGTATGCAGAAGCCGGCGAGTATCTGAGTAAATTGTCGCAACTGGAGGATGAACTGAACCGTAAACAAGTCGGCGTAGACCCTTCTCTGCACCTGCGTTTCTGTGAATTCAGGGTTATAGGCTTATTGGCCAATGAAGGTAGAAAGGCTGCTGAGCCTTATATTGAGGAGACTGACCGCTTCTACCGTCAACATCCGGAGAGCTCGACGCCCGAAGCATGGTTTGGCTATAAGATAATGTGTTGCCGTATCCTCGGTGATTTGAAAGGTAACATTGCTTACGTGGATTCACTCATGGATTATCAGCATTCACTGGGGCTTTGCTATCCTTATAACCATTATATGAAAGGAGAACTGCAGGAACAGTTGGGCGATTATCGTGCGGCTTGCCGCAGTTATGCCAGATATGCCGCCGTGAGTGACTCCGTGCGTACGGCAGAAATGGATGACAAGCTAAGCAAATATACGGCACAGTTTGAGGTGGACCGGTTGAAGATGGAGAAGCTGGAGCTGAGTGCCAGATTGAACAAGGAACGACTGATGATAGCCTTGGCCGTTGGCGGACTGGTATTGTTGCTTTTGCTGCTCATTACTTATCTGTATATCCGCACCCTCTCCATGAACCGCAAGTTGGAAGCTGCACGCAGGGCGGTGGAAAAAATGAGCCAGGTCAAAAGTTCCTTTATACAGCATATCACCCATGAAATCCGTACTCCGTTGAATTCCATCGTCGGCTTTTCTACCTTGCTGGCTCAAGAGAAACTGGATGATGTGGAGAAACGCGAGTATGTTGAACAAGTGGAGGGCAACAATACATATCTGTTGAGTCTGATGGAGAACATACTCAATATTGCGGATATGGATTCGCGAGTGTGGGAGATGCCGCGGGAGGAGATAGAAGTGGATGCGTGTTGCAAGGAATGTATTGAGGGCTTCCGTCCGGAACTGAAGCCGGGAGTTGAACTGGAATATGTGCCTGCTTCCGGCATTATGGCCTTTTATGCAGCCCGGCAATGGCTGAAAATGGTGCTGGTGTCTTTGTTGGATAATGCGGTGAAGTTTACGGAAGAAGGTCATATACGCGTTTCCTGCGAGGAAGATAAGTCCCGACATGTATTGCGCTTCGTGATAGAGGATACCGGTATAGGCATCAGGCCGGACGAATCGGACCGTATTTTCGAACGTTTTTATAAAGTGGACACGTTTACCAAAGGGTCCGGATTGGGGCTTGCCATAGCCAATGAGATAATGGAGTTGGTGGGAGGCCGGATTTATCTGGATGACACCTATTGCGGAGGATGCCGCTTTATTGTGGAATGGCCGATGAAGGACAAACCTTAATTATAAACTATTTTAAGTGTTAAAAAGCTGTAATTAGAGAATGAGAGTAAAATCCCTTTTATGTGTATTCTTCTTGCTGCTAATGGCGGGAGGAGTATTTGCGCAAGTGCAGACCGGGTCTGCCTATCCTAAACGTGAATTTCGTGCAGCATGGATACAGTCAGTAAACGGACAGTTCCGTGGAATGCCGACCGAAAAACTAAAGCAGAATCTGATCGGGCAGTTGAATTCCTTGCAGAAGGCGGGAATCAACGCCATAATTTTCCAGGTACGTCCCGAAGCGGATGCTCTGTATGCTTCCAGACTGGAACCGTGGAGTCGTTTCCTTACCGGAGTGCAGGGTAAAGCGCCCGAACCCTATTGGGACCCTATGCAGTTTATGATTGATGAATGCCATAAGCGTGGTATGGAGTTTCATGCATGGATTAATCCGTATCGCACGAAGACGACCTTGAAGAGTGAGTTGGCTCCCAATCATGTGTACAATATCCATCCGGAATGGTTTGTCACTTATGGCGACCAGTTGTATTTTGACCCGGCACTGCCTGAGAGCCGCCGGCACATCTGCATGGTGGTGAGCGACATCGTTTCCCGCTATGATGTGGATGCCATTCATATGGACGATTACTTTTATCCTTATCCCATTAAGGGAAAGGATTTCCCTGACGATGCAAGTTTTGCACGTTTTGGCGGAGGTTTCAGCAATAAAGGAGACTGGCGCCGGAGCAACGTGAATGTGCTGATTAAGAAACTGCATGAAACAATTCGTGAAATCAAGCCGTGGGTGAAGTTCGGGGTTTCTCCGTTTGGCATTTACCGGAATGAAAGCAGTGACCCGCTTGGCAGTAAGACCAAAGGCCTGCAAAACTACGATGACCTTTATGCGGACGTGTTGCTGTGGGCCCGTGAAGGTTGGATAGACTATAATATTCCGCAGATTTATTGGCATATAGGACATCCGGTTGCCGACTATGAGACACTGGTGAAGTGGTGGGCCAGGAATACGGAAAACCGCCCCTTGTTTATTGGCCAGTCCGTGATGAACACCGTGCAGAATGCCGACCCCAAGAACCCGTCGATAAATCAGCTTCCTCGCAAAATGGCCTTGCAACGGGCCTATCAGACCATCGGTGGCAGTTGCCAGTGGCCTGCCAGTGCGGTTGTAGAGAATGCAGGCAAGTATCGCGATGCCCTGATTGCCGAATATCATAAGTATCCGGCGCTGCCTCCCGTTTTCGATTTCATGGATAACGAAGCCCCGGCAAAGGTACGTAAGATGAAACCGGTGTGGACGGAAGACGGATATATTCTTTTCTGGACAGCTCCCAAGTATAAAGAGGAAATGAACCGTGCCGTCCAATATGTGGTCTATCGCTTTAATGACAAAGAGAAAGTGAATATAGATGACCCTTCCCATATTGTAGCCATCACGCGCGATAATTTCTATAAACTTCCTTATGAAGACGGAAAGACAAAGTACCGCTATGTGGTGACAGCCTTGGACCGTCTGCATAATGAGTCGAAATCCGTTGGAAAGAAGATTAAACTTTAAAAATTAGGGATTAAGGATTAGGGATTAATCATTAACGTTTAATCCTTAATCCCTAATAAAGTATCAATCCTGCTATTCCACAAGCTACAATCATTCCTATCGGGTTCAGTTTATATTTCTTTGTGCCTATAAATGTCACGAGGAAGATGAGGCAGCTGATGACGAAGGAATATATGTCTTCTTTGGGAGAACTGAAGTTTTCCGAATTCATCAATACCAGCGCGGCTGAGGCCAGCAGACCGACTACTGCCGGGCGGAGCCCACTGAATACCGCTTCCACGGAAGGATGTTTCTGGTATTTCAGAAAGAATTTGCTGATGGTCAGCATCAGTAGGAAAGAAGGAAGCACCACGGCAAACGTAGCAATAATAGAACCTAAAATACCATAGCTTGTACCGTAGCAATCAGCTATCGTAGTATAACCCACATAAGTTGCCGAATTGATTCCTATCGGACCGGGTGTCATCTGGCTGATTGCCACAATATCAGTAAATTCCTGCGCTGTAAGCCAACCGTAACGGGTAACTACTTCACCTTGTATCATAGACAACATGGCATATCCGCCACCAAAGCCGAAAAGCCCAATCTTAAAGAATGTATAGAATAACTGTAAGAAAACCATGATTAGTAATTAATGATAAATGGTTAGTGATTAATGATTAATGTTGCTATCCTTTTTAATTCTTTAATTTTTAATTCTTCGGACGTTGAAAACGTCCGAAGCAGTATCCTCCTACACCTGCCGCAATGATAATCCAGACGGGAGAGAAGCCCAACAGCCAGATGAGCAGTGCTGAAACCACCGGTATCCATATGTTGTATCGGTTTATCCGGGCCGATTTAGCCATGCTGAATGTAGGGGCGGCAATCAGTGCGACTACTGCCGGGCGGATGCCTTTGAATATGCGTTCTACAATGGTATTGTCCTTGAAGTTGTGGAAAAACAACGCTATGGCGAGGATGATGAGAAACGAAGGAAGTATGGTTCCCAATGCAGTGATTATGCTCCCTCGTATTCCCCGTAGCCGGTACCCTATAAAAATGGATATATTGACGGCAAGGATGCCCGGAGCGGACTGTGATATAGCAAGCAGGTCAATGAAATCTTCTTTGGCTATCCAGCTTCGTTTGGTTACGATTTCGTTTTCTATCAGTGGTACCATGCATAACCGCCGCCGATGGTAAAGGCTCCTATCTTAAAGAAAATGGAGAATGCTTCAAGATATATATTCATATTCAAAATGTTGTAATTTACTTTATTTCTTCATCATCTTTCCCTTCTTTCCCTCTCTTGGCATACTGGCTTGGGCTCATATTGAAATGTTTCTTGAATACTTCACGGAAATATTTCGCATCACTGAAACCGGTCAGTTCTGAAATCTCGGTGATGGTATGCTTTTGTCCTTTCAGAAGTTGGGCGGCATGTTTCAGTCGAATCAGCCGGATGTAGTCAGCCGGAGCTTGGTCGGTCAGTGCCTTTATCTTATTGTAGAAGCTGGTCCTGCTCATATTCAGCAGGTTGCAGAGCACGTCGACGTTGAAGCTTGGGTTGTCCATATTGTCTTCGACGCTCTTTTTGACGGTTGCAATGAATTTCCAGTCCAAGTCGTTGGAGCAGTTGATGCAATCCGTATTGTTCTTCTCGTCGTTCAGGTCCAGGCTGGTATATTTGTGGCGCAACAGTGCCCGGTTAGTCAGCAGGTTGGCAATGTTTGCTCGCAATATACCGATATTGAAGGGTTTCACAATATATTCATCCGCTCCGCTTTGCAGTCCCTCGATGATATTCTTGTCGGTATTCAGTGCTGTGAGCAGGATGATGGGGATATGTGATGTCTCGATGTCGTTCTTCAGGATATGACACAATTCGTCTCCTCTCATTTCCGGCATCATGATGTCTGAAATGACGAGGTTGGGCATATACTCCTTGACAATGGTCAGTGCCTCTTTTCCGTTGGAGCATACTTGTATGTTGTACTGTTCAGACAATGTTCTGCGCAGATATTCCCTTAGTTCGTCATTGTCCTCTACAATAAGAATTTTCTGGTGGCTACTGTTGTTTTGTGACTGTTGCTGCGTCTTGTCGTAGATGCACTGGAAGCAGGGGACGATGTAGTAGAGGCATTGATAGGCACTCCGGAGGCCGAATAAACAATCCGTTCGTTTTTGGGTTGAGGGCGTTGGATTGCTTTGCGGAAATGCTTGTTCCCTTTGGGGAACGTGATTTTGATGCAAGAGCCTTTCCCTTCCATGCTGCTGAAGTTGAGCTTTCCTTTATGTAAGCGTACAAGTTTCCCTACCAGAAGTAGTCCGATGCCGCTGCCGGTAACTTTGGAATTGATAGCATTACTGCCACGGAAATGCATCTTGAACAGCTTTTTCTGTTCTGAAGCCGGAATTCCGATACCGGTATCTTTCACCTCAATACTCCAGGTATCTTCTGTCTCGGAAGTAAAGACATGTACATTGCCGCCGTCCGGTGTATATTTCAGTGCGTTGGATATGATATTTTTCAAAATGGAATCCATCTTGTCCTTATCTAACCATACGTTCAGATAACGGAAGCTGCTTTCGTAGGTCAGGTTGATGTGTTTTATGTTTGCGTATGAACGGAAAGCATCGATCGTCTCTTCCATATATGTGCTCAGTTCGTATTCGGATACGTATAGACTTCCGGAATAGGTGTCTGCGCGCTCGAAATTAATAAGGTTGGTGGTCAGGCGCAACAAGGCATTTACGTTTCGCAGGGCTGTATTGATGTTGCTCTGTCCGCTGGAAGTCAGTTGCTCGCGTTCGGTGATTTCTTCCAAGGGTGCTTTGATGAGCGTCAGTGGAGTACGTATATCATGCGCCGTATTGACGAAGAAGCGTATTTTCTCATCGGATTCTTTCCGCTGTTTTCTCAAGACTATTATTCGCAGAGTGATGCTTGCAATGGATATGATAATTACTGCATAGAGTATCAGCGCCCAGAAACTGAGCCAGAGGGGTTGCTCGATAATGATGTCCATACTGCGTTCCTCCAGGACAATACGACGGTCTTCGTTGGAGATGGCACGTACGCGGAGGGTATAGTTGCCCGGACTCAGGTTGGTAAAACGGATGACGTTTTCCTCTCCCGGACGGCTCCAACCCTCATAGAAGCCTTCCAGTTTCCAGGAGTACAGAATTAGGGAAGGATAGTCATAGTTGATGTCTGAGACCTGCAATGAGAAGATGTTCTGGTTGTACTTCAAACGCAAGGTTTTTGTCTCGTCAATATCCAGAATAAGTGGAGAGCCTTCATCCTTGGGATAAACGGTCTGATAGAATACCCGCAGGTCATTGAATACCATTTTGAACTTATAGTCGCGAGGCAGGACCATGTCCTTGTCGAACTCTATGGCTCCATCCGTACTGCCGAAAATGAAATTGCCGTTTTTCCTCAAGGTGCCTGAGGCTGCGTTGAAATGGTCAGACTTCAGTCCTTGTTCTTTGGTCCAGTTATGGAATGTCTCTTCGGCAGGATAGAAGGTGGACAGACCGTGTTCTGTACTCAGGAAGATATTTCCTTTACCATCGGACAATAGTGTATAGATATTATTGGAAATCAAAGCGCAGTTGTCTCTATGATAATGTCTGAATGTGTTTTTGGTCGTATCATATACCAGTAAACCGGCATTGTTGGTACCGATATACAGCATTCCGTCGGAAGCTTGGTATAGAGAATAGATGTAATAGGATTCTACCGGCATCTGGATATAGCTATACTTACCGGTCACTTTTTCCAATAGGTACAAGCCGGTGGCAGTGCCTATCCACATATGTGTGGAGTCCTTCTCTATGATAGCGGTGATACCATTCAAGCCCGGGAAGTGCCGTATGTTTTTTCTGGAATAATCTATTTCTTTTAAGTTATAATACCCTCCGGACCAGATGTTTCCTGAAGAATCTTTCATAATGGAACGAATATACTTGTCTGGCCGGATATTCAGATTGCTGAATAAGGATGGGGTAAAGAAGTCTATGGACAGTTGCTTCTTGTTTATCTGGTAGATGCCGGAACTATACCCTCCGGCCCAGATGATGCCGGGCTCCACCTCGCATAGTGAGATGAAGGTGTGATTTTTGCTATGGCTTTCGGAGTCGAAGGTGCTGAGAAAAGAATGCCATTGTTTCGTCTTGCTGTAATAGAGGCTGATTCCGTTGTTCGTGGCAAACCATAAATCTCCGTCATGGTCCTCGATGATGGCGTTTACCTGGTCATTGATGAGTGATTGTTTATTGCCGATAGAGTGTTTTATCCATTGGTAATCGGTATATCGGTTATTGCGTACAGTTATGCCGATGGGATAATTGGCCATCCAGATACGCTGCTCGCTGTCGATGTAAATGTCATTGATAGTATTTCCGTTCATTGAGTTGTACCGATTGTAGTCGGCAACGATATACGGTTCGGATGCATAGGTATCGGTATTCATCTTGTAGACACCGGCTCCGTCCGTTGCGATGAGAATCTCATTGTCATTGAAGGCACGGATACAGTTGATGCTGATGTCCATCAGTCCGGATGGTATATGCATGACCTTGTGCTTGTTTAGGTCATAGGAGAATATTCCCCGCTGGAAAGTACCGATAAAAACCTTGTGGGATGGTTTGTGATAGTATAGTTCGTTGATTTGTATCTTCAAGGTATCCAACTGGTTGCAGGGGCTGAGGGTGAGGATGTTGTTGGCCAGTTCAGCATAGTGTATGCCGATGTCGGTTCCGATGAAGAAGTGGGTCGAATCAATCTGTGCGATATCCGTAATTCGTTCTCCTATTTCGTTTTGAATGAATGTTACCTTCTGGGTATTGCTGTCGTACAGATATAGGGCATCTTCATTGCAAAGCCATATTACGCTGTTGGCATCCACAAAACCGTAACTGATAGGGGTTGGACGTCCTTTCACTTCGCTTTCGGGTAGCTTGTATACCAGGACAAAGCGATCGTGTTTTGTATCATAGCGGAACACACGTCCTTTTTTGCCTATTTCCCATATGGTGCCTTTGGGGTCAACATAGAGCCAATTCAGGTTCATCATGGAATTCACTTCTTCATCTCCATCCATCAATTTGTACGGCTTGAAGTCCTTTCCGTTGTATCGGTCGATGCCGTCGTGGGTAAGAAACCACATGTAACCTTTAGGTCCCTTTTGAATTGCATATACCCGTCTGTTGCTCAAACCGTCTTCCACACCGATGTATTTGTATGTTTGTGCAATGCCTATAATTGGCAATAATAGTAGTATGTAGAAAAAGAAGTACTTTTTCATAATTGTCGAACGGTTTTTTGAATGTTGTACTGAGGGAGAGTTGAAAATAAACACAAAAATAATGCTTTTGTTTGAGAAAAACAAAAAGAAAGCGAAGAATAGAAATGTAACAAGCGCGAGATTATTCATAACCCGCGCTTGTTACATTTCTATAAAAAAGGAAGTTCAGCTCATTTTTTATTGGCTTCCACCCACTTGCGTGCATTGACAAATGCTTCTACCCAAGGAGTGATTTGGTCGCTGTTTACGCGGTCTGCGGGGTAGCAACCGTTCTGCCAGGGGAAGATGGCACGTTCCAAGTGGGGCATCATGGCCAGATGACGTCCGTCGGCACTTGCCAATCCGGCTATGGAATAATCTGAGCCGTTGGGGTTGGAAGGATATTCGTCGTATGAGTATTTCAGCACGACGTTGTATTTGTCCTCGTCGTATGGCAAGGAGAATTTTCCTTCACCATGAGCTACCCAGATACCCAGTTTGCTGCCACTCAGTGAGCCGAGCATTACGCTGCGGTTGGTGGGGACGGTAACACCGAGGAATCTGGATTCAAACTTGTGTGAGTCATTATGAAGCATCTTGCCGTTTTTCTTGTGCTCGGGATTGATAAGATTAAGTTCCATCATGAGCTGGCAGCCGTTGCAGACACCCAGTGAAAGCGTATCCTCGCGTGCATAATATTTGTCGAGCGCTTCTTTTGCTTTCGGATTGAAGAGGAAAGCACCTGCCCAACCCTTAGCAGAACCAAGAACGTCGGAGTTGGAGAAACCACCGCAGTAAACAATCATGTTTACATCTTCCAGCGTCTCGCGGCCGCTGATAAGGTCGGTCATTGTAACATCCTTCACATCGAAGCCTGCCAGATAGAGTGAGTAGGCCATTTCGCGTTCGCCGTTGGTTCCTTTTTCACGGATGATGGCGGCGCGTATACCTGACGGTGTACGGCGGTCCGGATTAATGCCGTATTGTGAGAACTTGCCTTTGAAGTCCGGCATGAAGGCGAATTCCACCGGTTGCATCTTGTAGTTTTCGAAACGCTTCTTGGCGCAGCCGTTCATGGACTGCTTACGGTCAAGGAGATAAGAAGTAGAGTACCATACATCACGCATATAGTCGATGCCAAACTGATAAGTAACATCGCCTTTTGATACAAGAATATGGCGTTCGTCTGTCGGTTTGCCGAGCTTCACGTAACCTACGCCTGCATCTTCCAGTATTTGCTTTACAGCTTCCTTGTGCTTGTCGCTCACCTGGATAACGATACCCGGGTTCTCTGCAAACAGAATCTTGATAAGGTCTTGCTCCTTGATTTTATCCAGGTTGATTTCCATACCGCCTTCCACATTGGCAAAGCACATTTCAAGCAGTGTAGTGATAAGACCACCGGCGGAAATATCATGTCCGGCAAGAATCAGTCCCTTGTTGACCAGTTCCTGCACGGCAAGGAAAGCATCGCGGAAGTATTCGGCATCCTGCACGCTGGGAACTTCGTCACCTACCTTGCCCAGGGTTTGAGCAAAGGCGGAACCGCCGAGTTTCAGGTTGTCGAAACTGAAGTCTATATGATAAATGGTAGTCTTTTCATTGTTAACCAGCACCGGAGATACGACTTTCTTGACGTCGGAAACTTCTCCACCGGCAGAAACAATTACCGTGCCCGGAGAAATTACTTTGCTGCCGTCGGGGTATTTCTGTGTCATGGAAAGAGAGTCTTTACCGGTCGGTACATTGATTTGCAGGGAACAGCAGAAGTCACTCAAGGCCTTTACTGCCGTGTACAGACGGGCATCTTCACCTTCTTGCGAACGGCAAGGCCACATCCAGTTGGCAGAAAGGGAAACGCTGTCCAGACCTTCGGCAAGCGGTGCCCAAACCAAGTTGGTCAATGCTTCGCTGACGGAAAGAACGGAGCCGGCTGCCGGGTCGGCAAGTGCCGCCTGGGGAGCATGGCCCAGAGAGGTTGCGATACCCTTTTCGCCGCGATAGTCTAAAGCTACCACACCACAATCGCTCAGAGGCAACTGCAATTCACCCTGGCACTGTTGGCGGGCAATCTTGCCTGTTACAGAACGGTCCACCTTGTTTGTTAACCAGTCTTTACAAGCCACAGCTTCCAGTTGGAGCACATTGGTGAGGTATTCGTGTAGTTGGGAAACTTCGTATTGGGGCATTTCGTAGTGACGTTCCACGGTCTTGTCCACCATATAGGTCTTGGGGGAAGAGCCGAACATCTGTTCTACGGCGAGGTCGAACGGACGTACACCGTCAGCTTGCTGGAAGGCAAAGCGATGGTCGCCGGTCGTTTCACCGACTACGTACATCGGGGCACGCTCACGTTCGGCTACCTTGCGTACATGTTCGATGGCCTCTTCCTGAATCAGCAAGCCCATGCGTTCCTGGCTTTCGTTGGCAATGATTTCCTTGGCAGACAGAGTCGTGTCACCGATGGGCAACTTGCTCATGTCAATTAAACCGCCGCATTCCTCTACCAATTCAGACAGACAGTTTACATGTCCGGCAGAGCCGTGGTCGTGGATGGAAACCACCGGATTGGTCTCTTCCTCACAAAGTGCGCGTACCACGTTGTAGGCGCGTTTCTGCATTTCGGCGTTGGCGCGTTGCACGGCATTCAGCTCGATGCCACTGCTGTAGCGTCCGGTATCTACGGAAGATACGGAGCCGCCGCCCAAACCGATGCGATAATTGTCTCCACCGATGACAACCACTTTGTTGCCGGCTTCCGGTGTACCTTTCAAACAGTCACGCTGGGTACCGTAGCCTACGCCTCCGGCAAGCATAATCACTTTGTCGTAACCATAGACTTCATCTTTTTCCTTATGTTCGAAAGTGAGCACGGAACCGCAGATTAGCGGTTGGCCGAATTTGTTCCCGAAATCACTGGCACCATTGGAGGCTTTGATTAGTATTTGTTCGGGAGTTTGATACAGCCATTTGCGTACCGGCAGAATCTCTTCCCAGGGACGTCCTTCTTCCGTACGGGGGTAGGAGGTCATGTAAACGGCTGTTCCGGCAATCGGCCAAGAGCCCTTACCGCCGCCCATACGGTCGCGAATCTCACCGCCCGTACCGGTAGACGCACCGTTGAACGGTTCTACTGTTGTGGGAAAGTTATGTGTTTCCGCTTTCAGGGAGATGACACTCTTGATGTCTTTTACTTGGAAATAGTCGGGCTTGGAGTGGTCTGCCGGAGCAAACTGTTCGATAACCGGACCTTCGGCAAAGGCCACATTGTCTTTGTAGGCAGAGATAATCTTGTTGGGATTCTCTTGTGTGGTCTTCTTTATCATTTGGAAGAGTGAAGATTCCTGTTCCACTCCATCGATGATGAATGTTCCGCCGAAGATTTTGTGACGGCAGTGCTCGGAGTTGATTTGCGCGAAGCCGAATACTTCGGAGTCTGTCAGAGGGCGCCCGAGGTCTTTCTCTACTTTCTTGAGGTAGTTCATTTCTTCTTTGGAGAGTGCCAGACCTTCCTTTTCATTGTATGCCTCCAGGTCTTCGATGTGTACAATCGGTTCCGGCTGCCGGTTGGTTGTAAATACATTCTGGTCCAGCCCCTTGTACATACGTTGCAGCATCGGGTCGTGGTCTGCGTTCTCATCTTTTACGGGGAAGTACTCTTCGATGCGTATGATGCCGTCCAGCCCCATATTCTGGGTGATTTCTACGGCGTTTGTACTCCAAGGAGTAATCATCTCACGGCGCGGGCCGACGAAATGTCCTTTCAGGTTGTCTTCACTTTCGGGGGTGGCTTCTCCAAAAAGCCAGCAGAGTTTGTCGCTGTCTGCCTGGGGGAGTTCATGATTACATTCTACGGCAATCACACTCTTGGATGGGGTTCTGAAAAAAAGAATCATAGTTATATTTACGATTTTACGATTTACGATTTTACGATTGAAGTTACTTCTTTGAGTATCTTCATCTTTTCTTCTTGGGGGCAAAGATACGTAAAATCGGTGGGGAGGAGAAAAAAAGGAAAACAAAAAAACGCATGCAATTTTACTCGTATGCGTTTTTTGTTCTGTTTCATAAAAACCGGATGTGTGTTATTGTATGACGATTTCATCCGTAAATAAGAATTGCTTCTTCCCTTGTATGGCATGGAAGCGTACATATCGTGCCTCAGTGGGGGTGCCAATCCAGCCGAAATCACGGAATATCACGTCCTTTCCGGCCTCTTCCTCGCTGCAGATATCACTGCCCAGCAGGGTGAAGTTCTTGCCATCAACAGATGCCCATACTTCCACTTTGGCAGGGAGAAATACTTGTGGGGTACGGATTTGCATGAAGTTGGCCATGACCCGATGTATGGCGGTCACTTCGCCCAGGTCGATAATGGCATCCAAATCATTGGGGCAGAAGCCCTGCCATCGTCCGTCCATGTAGCTTTTGCCGCCGCGAAGTCCGTCGAGGAGACCGGCGTCACCGCCGCCTTTGTATACTTCTTTATGCTGATAGTATCTGCCGCCCGGTGCATAGGTTATCTTTTTGCCTATGCCCTTATGGTAGTCGGTGCGCAGGTGAAGGCTTTTTCCGATAGGCTTTTCTCCGTCGAAAAGGCGTGCGGTCAGCAATATGGAGTCTTTTACGGCAAACGGTTTCTTGTATAACTTGGAAGATACAGTCGGTTCGGAGCCGTCCGTTGTGTAGCGGATGTCAATCGGATGTTTTTCGGAGGTGAGGGACAGCATGATTTTTTTCTTGGCATAGTCAACGGTCTGGCTGGTCTGCACTTGTTCCGACAAGGTGAACGGGTTGTACCCTTTCGTCCGGATGTATCGTATTTCGTTGTTGATACGTCTCTTGAAACTCTCCGGATGCTTGTTCTCCATGGGAGTCCAGCCTACTTCTGCCAGAGCGATGATGCGTGGGTATATCATATATTCGGCATGTTCGTAAGTGGGCAGATATTCAGCCCATACATTGCCTTGCACGCCTAATATGTATTTGCAGATATCACTTCCCAATGAATCGGGAGCCGGGTCGTAGGAGTAGGTCTGTCCGATGGGGATGCAGGCGCCAAACGCCAGCGGCTGTGTCTCAGGGTCATCCTGGTAGTGGTCCAGATAGCAGTGGCTCTCCGGTGTCATGATGGCGTAATGCCCCATGCGGGCGGCGGCAATGCCACCCTCCGTACCCCGCCACGACATGACGGTTGCGTTGGGGGCCAGGCCTCCATCCAGTATCTCGTCCCAGCCGATGATTTCACGCCCTTTGTCGTTGAGGTACTTCTCTATGCGGGCTATCATATAGCTTTGCAGCTCACTTTCATCTTTGAGCCCTTCTTCCTTCATGCGCTTCTGGCATTTGGGGCATGCCTTCCAGTGGCGTCTGCTGGCTTCATCACCTCCAATATGGATATACCGGGAAGGGAACAGCCGTATCACTTCATCCAGCACATCTTCGAAGAACTTGAAGGTCTCTTCGTTTCCGATACAGACTTCACCGGATGTATAAGGCTTGCCGGTACAGGACAGCTGTGGATAGGCTGCCAGTACTTCTCCCGAGTGTCCCGGCATTTCTATTTCGGGGATAACGGTGACATGCCTCAAGCGGGCATATTCCAGAACCTCACGTACATCCGCTTCCGTATAGTAGCCTCCATAGGCTCCTTCTTCATCCTTCTCGCAGAAGTGGTGGTCATATTTCCCCCAATCCTGCAGATTGGCGGCTTTTCTCCAGGCTGCGAATTCTGTCAGGCGAGGATAGCCCGGAATCTCCAGCCGCCATCCGGCGCCGTCGGTCAGATGCCAATGCAGGCGGTTGATTTTGTAGGTGGCTACCAGGTCTATTTGTTTCTTGACATAGTCCGTGTTAAAGAAGTGTCTTGAAACATCCAGGTGCAGCCCACGATAGGGGAATCTGGGTTCGTCCTTGATGGTCGTGACTGGCAGTTCCTTCCCGTTACGGGCAAGTTGTGCCAGGGTTTGCAGTCCATAGAAGGCACCTGCTGCGGAGGAGGCCTGAATGTTTACACCTTGTTTGCTGACTGTCAGGTTGTAGCCTTCGGCAGCGATTGGATTATCCGTTGCGTCCGTTATTTCTATCGTTACAAAAGGGTTCTTGTCGACAAGCTTCATGGGGATGGCAAAGTCCGGCAGATAGGCCAGCAGGTCATTCATGTCGGATTTCGCCAGATTGGTCGAGAAGGTTACCGTAGATGGCAGTTCGACTGTTTTTGACGTTGTTTGGGCATACTGCGGATATGGAACCACACCGAGTTCCTTGGGGGCTTCGCATGCCGTCAGTAGTAAGACGGCCATGGAACGAGTGTTAGAGTTTTTTTTATTCGTTTCATAAGGGGGTATTGTTAAGTTCGGAGGTAAATATACGGAATAATATGTAAAATGGATAATCTTTACTTCTTAAAATCCTTTTCCGTCGAAAAAACGTTAACACTATTCGTTCGTCTCATAAAAAAGTCCGATATTTGCAGCCATGATTCAGATAGAGACCATATTTGACATATTGTGGAAGGGGTTCATTATCGGCGTCATTGTGTCCGCGCCATTGGGTCCTGTAGGAGTATTGTGTATTCAGCGTACTTTGAATAAAGGACGGTGGTATGGTTTCGTAACGGGGATAGGAGCTTCGCTAAGCGATATTGCATATGCTTTGCTGACGGGCTACGGGATGAGTTTCGTTTTTGATTATGTCAACAAGAACATCTTTTACCTGCAACTTTTCGGAAGCATTCTTCTGTTGGCGTTTGGCGTTTATACGTTCCGCAGCAATCCGGTACAGTCCATCCGTCCGGTATCCATCAACAAGGGTTCCTATTTTCATAACTTCATAACGGCGTTTGCCGTCACGCTTTCCAATCCTCTGATTATATTCCTTTTTGTAGGCCTTTTCGCCCGCTTCGCTTTTGTAAGTGAGGGAGTGCTGGTATTCGAGGCCGTTACCGGATACTTGGCCATCGCATTGGGCGCTTTGGCATGGTGGTTTGGCATTACCTTTTTTGTCAATAAAGTCCGTACACAATTCAACTTGCGTGGCATCTGGATGCTGAACCGTATTATCGGGAGCATTGTCATTGTGGTGTCTGTGGTGGGATTGGTGTTTACGCTGATGGGTGAATCGCTGTATTGAATGGAAAGGGGAAAATTCATAATTCATACATTTTATCGTGAAGATTGCGCAACAACTGAAAGAGAAGAATATAGCCGAATACCTTATATATATGTGGCAGGTGGAGGATTTGCTCCGTGCCAATGGCTGTGACATAGACCGGATACGCCAGAACATCATCTTGCGCTATCCGGAGGAGGAACGGCCTGCGCTGGAAGAATGGTATGGAAACCTGGCAGATATGATGCGTGCGGAAGGCGTAACGGAAAAAGGGCATCTGCAAATCAACCGGAATGTCATTCTGAACCTGACGGAGCTGCATGGCGAATTGCTGGCTTCTACGAAATATCCGTTCTATAATGCGGCTTATTTCAAGGCACTGCCTTTTATCGTGGAGCTGCGCCAGAAGAGCGGCCGGAAAGAGGAGCCTGAGGTAGACACTTGTTTCGAGGCGCTTTATGGAGTGCTGCTGTTGCGCTTGCAGAAGAAGGAAATCAGTCAGGGCACGGCAAAGGCTATGGAGGCCATCAGCGGTTTCGTCTCGTTGCTTGCCAACTATTATGACAAGGAGAAGCGGGGAGAATTGGAGTTGATGGATAAATTGATAGTGGACAATTGATAATTATGGAGGAAAATATTGTTCATCGTAACATTACTATATAAGTGTAACTTTATTAAATGAATATTCTGATAACCGGTGCCAACGGTCAACTTGGCAATGAAATGCGAGTGTTGTCGAAAGAAAACGGACAACATACTTATTTTTTCACTGACGTGCAGGAATTGGACATTTGCGACGAACAAGCTGTGCATGGGTTTGTGAAGGGCAACCGGATAGATGTAATTGTGAATTGCGCCGCTTATACGGCGGTGGACAAGGCAGAGGATAATCAGGAACTTTGCGACAAGCTGAATCATGTCGCGCCGGGCTATCTGGCTGCTGCTGCCGAAGCTTGCGGTGCTGCATTGATACAAGTGTCCACCGACTATGTCTTCGACGGAACCGGACACACCCCCTATACGGAAGAGGCGGCTACTTGTCCCAATTCAGTATATGGTTTTACCAAACTGGCAGGTGAGCAGGCGGTGATGAAGCATTGCAGCCGTGCCATGATTATCCGTACAGCATGGCTCTATTCCATTTACGGGAATAATTTTGTGAAGACGATGCTTCGTCTGGGACGTGAGCGAGAGACGCTGGGGGTTGTCTTCGACCAGATAGGCACGCCGACATATGCCAATGATTTGGCACGTGCCATTTTTGCGGCTGTCAACCGGGGGATTGTTCCCGGTATCTATCATTTCAGCAACGAGGGTGTGTGCTCGTGGTATGATTTCACGTTGGCTATCCATCGCCTGGCCGGCATAAAGACCTGCAAGGTAAGCCCGCTGCATACGGATGAGTTTCCTGCCAAGGCACCGCGTCCGCATTATTCTGTGTTGGACAAGACAAAGATAAAGAAGACATTCGGCATCGATATACCCCATTGGGAGGCGAGCCTTGCCGTCTGCATGAAGAATTTGGAAGAGTGATTATTACTGACTAATTGATATATGGCCAATAACAACGAAATAGAGAGACGGAGAACGTTTGCGATTATTGCGCATCCGGATGCCGGTAAGACATCATTGACCGAGAAGCTGTTGCTTTTTGGTGGACAAATCCAGGTGGCGGGTGCCGTAAAGAGCAATAAGATAAAGAAGACGGCAACGTCGGACTGGATGGATATTGAAAAACAGCGTGGTATTTCCGTTACCACTTCTGTAATGGAGTTCGACTACCATGACTACAAGGTGAACATCCTCGATACTCCGGGTCACCAGGACTTTGCCGAAGATACCTACCGCACGCTGACGGCTGTGGACAGTGTTATCATCGTGGTGGACGGTGCGAAAGGTGTGGAAACGCAGACACGCAAGCTGATGGAGGTCTGCCGTATGCGTAATACGCCGGTGATTATCTTCATCAACAAGATGGACCGTGAAGCCAAAGACCCGTTCGACCTGTTGGACGAGCTGGAGGAGGAACTGCACATCCACGTGCGTCCCTTGACGTGGCCTATCGAGAGCGGTGTCCGTTTCAAGGGTGTCTACAATATCTACGAGCATAACCTCAACCTCTACCAGCCCAGCAAGCAGGTAGTGACGGAGAAGGTGGAAGTGGACATCCATACCGAGGAATTGGACAACCGGATTGGTGCCCAGCTGGCCGATAAGCTGCGTGGCGAACTGGAACTGATAGACGGTGTTTATCCCGAATTCGATAAGGAGGAATATCTGAAGGGTGAGCTGGCTCCTGTGTTCTTCGGTTCGGCACTGAATAATTTCGGTGTGCAGGAACTGCTGGATTGCTTTGTGGAGATTGCTCCCAGTCCCCGTTCCGTGAAGGCGGAAGAACGTGAGGTGGAGCCGGAAGAACCTAAATTTACCGGATTCATCTTCAAGATAACCGCCAATATCGACCCGAATCACCGTTCATGTATCGCTTTCTGCAAAATCTGCTCCGGGAAGTTTGTACGCAATGCCCCGTACTTGCATGTACGTCATGGCAAGACGATGCGTTTCTCGTCGCCTACGCAGTTCATGGCGCAGCGCAAGACAACTGTCGATGAGGCTTGGGCGGGAGATATTATCGGCCTGCCGGATAACGGTACGTTCAAGATTGGCGATACGCTGACCGAAGGCGAGGCGCTTCACTTCAAGGGGCTTCCGAGTTTCTCTCCGGAGATGTTCAAGTACATTGAGAATGCCGACCCGATGAAGCAGAAACAGCTTGCCAAGGGTATCGACCAGTTGATGGACGAAGGTGTGGCGCAGTTGTTCGTCAACCAGTTCAACGGGCGTAAGATTATCGGTACGGTGGGGCAGTTGCAGTTCGAGGTCATCCAGTATCGTCTGGAGAATGAATACAGTGCGAAGTGCCGTTGGGAGCCGCTCAGTCTGTATAAAGCCTGCTGGATTGAGAGCGATGATGCGGCTGAACTGGAAGCCTTCAAGAAGCGCAAATACCAGTACATGGCCAAAGACCGCGAGGGTAGGGATGTGTTCCTGGCCGATAGCGGATATGTGTTGCAGATGGCGCAGATGGACTTCAAGCATATCAAGTTCCACTTTACGAGTGAGTTCTAAGCTATACGATTTTTGCTGACTCACGGCTATAAATGATGCAAGTCGAAGAAAAAGAGGAGGTACAAAGTAATGAAAAACTTTGTACCTCTTTATTTATTGTGGGAAGAAAGTGTTACCTTTGTTTCTGCAACGATTAATATGCATGATTATGAAAACTGTTGAAGTAAGCTCGTTCCTTACCGATTTTACACCTTACTTATTATAAACACAAAATTTCAAGATGAAACATACCTTCCTTTTTCTCCTGCTGATTCTCCTTCTGGGGTTGACAGCCTGCTCGAAACCTGCCGATAGAACTTTGATGGACTACGAACAGTCCCTTTCTCATGCTGACTCGTTGGTGCAATGCGGTGCTGTCGACAGTGTCCGGGCCGTCCGCCTGATTTCCGGCTTGCACCGTGAATACAATCAGATAAAGGAGCTTTCCGATGGCAGGCATGTGCGGCTGAAGTCGGTCAGTGGTTACGAACGTTTTTTCTGGGGAGTGTTTTCTGTGATTATGTTCAGCATTTCCGGTGCTATGCTGTTCAGCCTTGTCCGGTTCAAGAAAGAGCGCCACCACCGCAACTACCTTATCACCTTGAGCGAAAACGAACAGCGCTTGCGCAACAATGAACGCGAGCGCGAGGAACTGGAAGAATGCCTGAAGGAGATGTCGCTGACCGACGAAGAGCGCGAAGAAGTGCATAGCTCGCTGACGAACCTCATGGAACATGGCAGCCGTCTGGATAAGGAAAACGAGTCACTCCGCGCCCGTCTCAAGGAGTATGAAGACAACCCCGTGCCCCGCGAACTGGAACTGTTGAGGAAAGAGGGCGAGCGTGTCCGGATGCTCGACGGGCAGGTGCAGGCGCTTGCTTCTGCCGTGATAGACGCAGACGAAGTGGTGAAGCAGTTGCGCATCCAGCCCAAATTCCTTGCGGACAGCCAGTGGAACTACTTGCAGAAGCTTACTGACAGAGTATACAAGGGCGCTTCCAAACGCCTTGTCATGCGCTTTCCCCAGCTTACGCCTGCCGACAGCCAGCTTTGCATGCTTATCCGCCTGCACTTCAGCAATGCACAGATTGCCACGCTCATTGCCGTGTCTCCCGCTTCCGTGTCCCAGCAGAAGTTTCACCTGAAGAAACGGATGATGCAGGCAGATGGTGGACTGTTTGCTGATGGAGAGACGCTGGATACAGTAGTGTGCCATGTCTGAAATTTCGGATTGCAAGACAACAGTGACAAGGGTATGAAACTATTAGGTGGCATTAAGATAAATTGGGCCCGTAATTTCTTTACGGAAATCCTTTTCCGTATCTTCAAGTGGGATTTGTCAAGTCCGGCTAATTATGAGTTCATAAAAACGCTATCAAAGACGGTATCATAAAAAATGGTATTGTATATGGACCGAACGAATCGGGTAAAACAAACTTCAGTTTGGCCTTATTCGATATTGAGAACCATTTGTCGCCCCAATGGAAGAAGATAGATTATTATGTGAATTTTATTTATGCCGGAAAGAAAGAGGGAGTAGTCGGGTTCGAATATACATTTAGGTTTGAGAACGGGATAGTTGTCTATGTCTATTCTAAAAATGCCGGTGGTATATTAGTGTCCGACTCGCTTCGGGTGGACGATAATTGGGTTTTTGAACGGAAGAATGGTTCTTTTTGCATAGACAAGCAACAGTTTCCTATGGAAGAAACCATAGAGAATAATCTCGGAAGTAATGCCGATATTTTTATATGATTATTTTAGGAATATAGCCAATTTGTGTTGATTTATTAGGACAAAAAGTCGGTGATTTCCTCTGTTCTCAATTCTGTTTTGCTACTAATATAACCTCGGTCTTATACTGAACCCTATTCAGTCTTATACTGAATGCCATTCAGTCGTATATTGAATCCTATTTAGTCGTATACTGAATTACCCCACTTCAGAAGGTGTTCTGGGAGGGGATGGACTGTGACGGTTTGATGGCTTGAAACGGATGTTTTTGGGATTTGAAATGTTGTTACAAAATGAAATAAGAAACTGATTGGTGACTTAAAAAATATTGTTATTCCTTGTTATTTCAATAGTTCGCTCTCTATCGGACTGCTGTGTTGAATTGATTACGGATGAGAGCATAGAATCAAATTGCTCCATAATTAAAAATATCCCTCCAAAAGAAGTGAGTTTACCGGATTTTATGCTTATTTTTGTCATGCTTGTTGAAGATTTCTTGTGCTTTTTTGCAACACTAATTTAAGTGAATCTTCTGACATGGCAAAGTACTGGGCAATATTTTATTACTCAGTACTTTAAATAATTGTTTTGTAAAGTGCCGCGGAACTAAGGTCTAATAAAACGAGGATGGAACATTCCAAATTAATAAACAATATAAACGAGCGTGTAGTGGATGACATCAAAGGACGGTTATCCAAAGGTACTTTTGTGTCTATTGCTGCGGCTTTATTCTCCATCTATGCCTACGAAGCATTGAAAGAAGAATTGGAGCAAGTGGAACAATTGCGTTTCATTTTCACATCTCCTACTTTCATCAAGGACAAATCAAAGAAAGAGAAACTTAAAACATTAGAAAACAATTAAGAAACAAGATATATGACTGACATATTAAAACATTTGGATTTGAACTCTGCAGACGGAACGCAACTCAATCTTGATGCGCTCTATCAGATAGCACCTTCGGCATTTACCGAAGTACGTGATGACAAGACTGGTGAAATCTCCCGAAAGGTAAACTTCGAGGTGCTTCGCCGGTTGCTTGGCGACCATGTCACAGACGGCGATGGCGAGATGTATCAGTTTACATGGGTAGGTAAGAATGCCGCTCGTGCGGAGGCTGCCAAACCAACCGATAAGACATTACGCCCGGTGGTGGAAGATTCCGTGGATTGGGACAATACGAAGAATATCTATATCGAAGGTGATAACCTGGAAGTGCTCAAACTCTTGCAACGCTCATATGTGGGTAAGGTGAAGATGATTTATATCGACCCACCCTATAATACTGGCAATGACTTTGTGTATCACGACGACTTTGCTCTCACTGCTGCCGAAGAGGATTTCAAAGCCGGCAATGTGGACGAGTTGGGCTATCGCTTCAGGAAGAATACCGATACGAATGGTAAGTTTCATTCGGATTGGTGTAGTATGATTTATAGTCGTCTGCTGGTGGCTCGTTCTCTGCTCACGGAGGATGGAGTTATCTTTATTTCGATAGGTGATGATGAGAATGCAAATCTCATCAAAATATGTGATGAAGTCTTTGGCGAGCATAATTTCATTGCTGATATTTGCCATAAGCATAGAGCCTCTGTTTCTAATGATAGAATAATATCTGAGAATCACAATCACATTGCGTTTTATGCCAAAGAAATAAATGAGGTGTTTGCTCAACAAAAGAATATAGGAGAAGACCCTGTATTAGACGGATTTGATCGAGAAGACGATAAGGGAAAATATAAATTGGCACCTGTAGATGGTCCTGGTGGAGCAAAGAAAGGTAATCCTTTTTACGAATTTATGGGCGTTGAAGGATATTGGAGATATTCAAAAGAGACCATGCAGAAACTGTATGATAATGGACTGCTTATTGTCACAGAGAACAATCTCCAGAAGAAGTATTACGAAGATCAGGCTCGACAATCAAGAAAAAAAGTTACGACTTGGTGGGATACAGATTTCTTAACTTCTTCCGCAACTTCATATCTTCAGAAATTAATGGGCTGCAAAGCATTCGACAATCCCAAAAGTATAAATCTCTTGATAAGGATGCTCAAGATGATGACTCATTTTGATAAAGATGCACTTATCCTCGATTTCTTCTCAGGCTCTGCCACCACTGCTCATGCTGTAATGCAACTCAACGCCGAAGACGGAGGTAACAGAAGATATATCTGCGTTCAGCTTCCCGAAGAAACGCCAGAAGATAGCGAAGCACGTAAGGCAGGCTACGCCACTATCCCTGAGATAGCCAAAGAACGCATCCGTCGTTCCGGTGCAAAAATAAAAGCAGATTCCCCGCTTACTACCCAAAACCTCGACACCGGTTTCCGTGTCTACCGCCTTGACGAAAGCAACTACGAGAAAGTATCACTTTCACCCAAGGAATACAAGCAAGACCAGCTTGACCTCTTTGCCTATAATATCAAGCGCGATCGTACTGACCTCGACCTACTCTATGGTTCGATGTTGGCATGGGGTGTTCGCTTGGACTTGCCCTTGCAGACAGAAACCATGGACGGTTGTACCATCTACACTGTCAACGAAGGCGAACTTGTGGCTTGCTTTTCCGAGGGCATTACCGATAAGGTAGTAACTGCGATGGCCGACAAGAGTCCCTTGCGTGTACTTTTCCGTGATGCCTGCTTCAAGGAAGATGCTCAGAAAATCAATATTTATGAGCAGTTCAAGCAATCCTTGGATTGGTCGGATAATGATGCGTTTAATAATATCAGAGTAATTTGATGTGTCCATGGAAGAGAACAACAAAATACTAATTTATACAGACAATGACGGTCTGACAAAGATAGATGTGAAATTTGAGGAAGATACTTTATGGCTTACTCAAACGCAGATGTGCGAGCTGTATCAGACGAGTAAATCGAATGTAAGTGAGTATATTAAGCACATTTTCGAAGAAGGCGAACTACAAGAGGACTCAGTTGTTCGGAAATGCCGAACAACTGCCACAGATGGTAAGTCATACATGACAACCTTCTATAATCTTGACATGATTATCGCTTTACTTGATTTCGCAGAAAGCCAAGCCGAGAAAGAGCAACCCATGACCATGAACGATTGGGCAAACTATCTGGATCGCATACTCACCTCAACTGGAGAACAACTCCTACTGGATGGAGGCCTAGTATCCCATCAAGAAGCGATGGATCATGCCGCTACTGAGTATCGTAAATATAAACAACGCACACTCAGCGATGTGGAGCAAGACTATTTGAACGCTATCAAGGCGATTAGTGACAAAAGTAAGAAAGGAGGCAAAAAGTGAAAATAAGATATAAACATCAACGCTTTCAAGCGGAAGCCGCCAAATGCGTGAGCGATGTGTTTCAGGGGCAACCCAAACACGATGGTAGCCGCACCTTCTTGAACAAGTTTGGTGCGCTCAACTTCGACGGTTTCGGCAATTTTCCCCTTGTACTTGACAATGAAAGCATTTGCGAGAATGTGCGTGGCATACAGATGGCAGAAGGATTGAATCCCGTGGAGCATCTGGAGGGAGACGGACGTACCTTTACCATCGAGATGGAAACAGGTACGGGTAAGACCTATACCTACATCAAGACCATGTATGAGCTGAACGCCCGCTATGGCTGGTCGAAATTTGTGATTGTAGTGCCCAGTATTGCCATCCGCGAAGGCGTGTTCAAGAGTTTTGAGAGTATGGCAGAGCACTTTGCTGGAGAATATGGTAAACGCATGCAATACTTCATCTACAACTCGAAGCAGCTCGCTAAGATTGATGCCTTTGCTTCGGATAACGGCATTCATGCAATGATTATCAATATGCAGGCTTTCAATGCTTCGCTTAACGAGGATAAAAACAAGGAAGGTCGCGCAGGTGATTCCGCAGCCCGTATCATCTTCTCACGTCGTGATGAGTTCGGTTCGCGAAAGCCTATTGACATCTTGGCAAAAACGAATCCCATCCTAATTATTGACGAGCCGCAAAGCGTGTTGGGTACGGACAAAGGCAATGCCACACGAAAAGGTATCAAACTGTTTAACCCGCTCTTTACCTTACTTTATAGTGCCACGCACCGTGAAATATTCAACCAAGTATATCGCCTCGATGCCATCGACGCTTACAACAAGAAGCTGGTGAAAAAAATAGAGGTACGCAGTGTGCATCAAGTGGGTTCTACAGCTACCAATAGCTATGTTTATCTGGATGAAATCGTCATTAGCAAAGGTAATCCACAAGCTCGATTGGGCTTCGATGTCAAGACTGCCAATGGCACACGCCAGACCATTCGCTTGGTCGGCGAAGGGTTCGATCTTAAAGAACAAAGCGGTGGTTTGCAGGAGTATGCCAATAACTTTAAAGTGGAATGTATAGACGGATTGACCAATACCGTGCATTTCCTCAACGGACTGACGCTTCATCCCGGTGAGGTGGTGGGCAGTGTGAATGAGGATATTCTCCGTCGCCACCAGATACGTGAAACCATCAAGACTCATTTGGAACGTGAACGCCAACTTTTTGCTCGCGGCATCAAGGTGCTTTCGCTCTTCTTTATCGATCATGTGGATAGTTACCGCATCTACGGTAAGGACACGGCAGAGAAGGGGAAATTTGCACGGATGTTTGAAGAGGAATACCAACGTGCCTTGCAAGAGCTTATGTCTACCTTTAAGGATACCGCCTACACTCGCTTCCTTTCCAATCCGAAGAATGCGCCCGAAAACATTCACGATGGTTACTTCTCTATCGATAAAAAAGGGAAGAACGTGGAATCGAAGAATAAGGAAGGCGAAAACGAAGAACGTGGTTTCGACCTTATCATGAAGGATAAGGAGCGCTTACTTAGCCAAAGTTGCCCCATTCGCTTCATCTTCTCTCACTCGGCCTTGAAGGAAGGTTGGGATAATCCTAATGTGTTCCAGATTTGTACGTTGAAAGACACCTCCAACGAAATCAAGAAACGTCAGGAGGTGGGTCGTGGTATGCGCCTATGCGTCAACGATAAGGGCGAACGTCAAGATGCCGACGTATTGGGTGACCATGTGTTCGACACCAATATCCTGACCGTTATCGCCAGCGAAAGCTATGACGACTTTGCCAAGAAGCTGCAAACCGATATGGCAGAAGCCTGTGCCAGCCGTCCGGTAGTGGTGACAGCCACACTGTTTGCCGACCAACTGGCACAGACACAAGATGGACACAGCATAAAGATTACGACCGAACAGGCCGTGGAAATCCACGAAGAACTGATAGTCCAAGGTTACATCAAGAAGGGCAAGCTCACGCAAAAGTACTTTGACGAAAAGAAAGCCGATTCGCTCCAGTTTGGTGAGGTGGAAAATCTACATTCGTTTATCATCAAACAGTTGGATAAAGTGTTCAATCCCGATGCCTTCAAACCAGCCAATGGACGTAATAAAACGGAGGCTCACTTAGTGAAAGACAACTTCAACAAAAAAGAGTGGCAAGAGTTGTGGCGGCGCATTAATACACGTACCTACTATAACGTGAGTTTGAAACGCCAAAACTCATCAAGAGTGCCATTGATGCACTCGACAAGCACCTGAATGTGACAGAAATCCGTATTGTAGTGGAGAGTGGCGGCATGGAAAGCATCCGTGACCGCGAAGAATTGGAAGCCGGAGCAGCCATGAGTGCCGCTACAGTGAAAACCATTCGGGTAACGGAAGTTATTGGAGCAGAAGTAACTTACGACTTGGTAGGTGAACTCGTGCAATCCACCGGTCTAACTCGCCGCACCATTGTAGAAATGCTGAAAGGCGTTAATCATGCGACTTTCCATCAGTTCAAGCTGAATCCAGAAGAGTTCATCATCAAAGCCGGTCGCATCATCAACGATTGTAAGGCTATCTCGCTCATCCAACACATTCAGTATGAGAAGTGTGCTGGAACTTTTGGTACTGGCATCTTTGAGGAAGCTACGCTGCGTGGTACACTTGGCAAGAATGCTATCGAAAGTACCAAGTCGCTTTACGATCTTGTAGTGGTAGATAGTGAAGGTATCGAAAAGAGTTTTGCCGAGTCGCTGGAAGCTGAGGATGATGTGGTGGTATATAGCAAACTGCCCGGTGGATTCTACATCAACACTCCGATGGGCAAATATAATCCCGACTGGGCTGTAGCTTTTCGAGAAGATTCCGTGAAGCACGTCTATTTCGTGGCAGAAACCAAAGGCAACGACATCGAAGTATCACAACTTCGCCGTGCCGAGGATGCCAAGATAGAGTGCGCCCGTCGCCATTTTGCAGCTATCAGCACTGGCGATGTGGCGTATAGTGTGGTGAAAACCTACCAGGATTTGTATAATGCAGTAACAAAGTAAAATCAGCCAAACACGTAGAGAGGCACATTCTCTCTATGTGTGCATTCTTTCTTTTCACTGGCATAAACTCTAAATGATGTCATATTGCAAAGAATAGCTTATAGTAACTATCTTGTAGAGACCGGAAGATATAGGTGCCTTCATTATCAGAAGTTTGCGTGTATAGCTTGTAGAGATTATCACCTTATTCTTCTTATTTCAGCTTTATTTCCCCTTCTTCTTGTAGAGATGTTGTTTTTGTAATTGTTTGTATTTTAGTGATTTATGTAAATTGGTTGTAGATGCCATTTTCTTGTTCTCCCTTGTTTCCCACCCTAACTTTGCAACATCGAATTTGAGAAAAGCAGACGGCTGAATCGTTGAGGCCTCACGATGAAAACTTCTGCTTCTCGGGTGAGACAAGAGAAACCGGATATACATTATTAATTAATCATTTAAAACATTACGATTATGGCATTTTTTAAAAGAGTTCAGAAAAAAGTAAACGATTTGTGGTATCCTCAATCAGTAACCTGGGGCAAGGCGGTTACTACCCGTGAAGTGGCAGACGAGCTGTCTGTTCTTTCTACCGTGACCCGTGGTGACACGTATGCGGTGATGGAGAACTTGGGACGTGTATTGAGCAATTTCATGGGGCAGGGACGTACTGTGAAGATAAACGGTGTAGGCACCTTCTACTATACTGCCACCTCTACTAAAAGAGGAGTGCCGACGGCTGCGGAGGTAAGCGCTTCGCTGATTAACGGAGTACGTGTCCGTTTTTTGCCCGAAGTGGAGCGTAATAGTGGCCGTCAGGTGATTACCCGCAGCATGGTGAATACGAAGATTGTTTGGGAAGAGTGGGGCAAGACTTCTACCTCCACCGGTACTACTCCCGGCGACAATACCGGTGGAACCCCCGGCGGCAACGACGGCGACCAGGGTGAGAATCCGTTGGGCTGATTCTCCTTCCTTGAAAGCAATTGATGACTGACACCGTTTTATGCTAAAAGTTTCCCGTACCACCTCATTGGTTGTGCGGGAAGCTTTACTTTTTAGCATCTTTTATCATTCTTCTCTGCCTTTCTTTAATGGATTATCGCTAATTTCGAGCGATTTTTCGTAAATTCGGCTGAATAACTAATAATTTATAATATGGAAAACTTGAATACAGCACTTCTGCTGATGGTGGTAGGTATGGCAACAGTCTTCGCTATCCTGCTGATTGTTATTAACTTAGGAAAAGCTCTTATTGCATTGGTGAATAAATATGCGCCCGAAGAGGTGACACCGGCTAAAGCTGCGGCAAATGGTCCCGCACCTGTCCCCGGTAATATTCTGGCAGCTATCAGTGCAGCCGTAACAGTAGTGACACAAGGTAAGGGTAAAGTTGCTAAGGTAGAAAAAATCTGAAATAATAATCTTATATAAAAACACACCGAATAATTTAGTATGAAAAAGGAAATTAAGTTCAGTTTGGTATTCAGGGACATGTGGCAGAGTGCCGGAAAATATGTACCCCGTGTTGACCAACTGGTGAAAGTAGCTCCCGCCATCATTGAGATGGGTTGTTTTGCGCGCGTGGAAACCAATGGCGGAGGTTTTGAACAAGTAAATCTGCTGTTTGGGGAGAATCCGAATAAAGCCGTGCGCGAGTGGACGAAGCCGTTCCATGAAGCCGGTATCCAGACTCACATGTTGGACCGTGCCCTGAATGGCCTCCGCATGAGTCCCGTGCCCGCCGATGTGCGCAAGCTGTTCTATAAGGTAAAGAAAGCGCAGGGTACGGACATCACGCGTACCTTCTGCGGTCTGAACGATACCCGCAATATCATCCCTTCTATTGGCTATGCACACGATGCCGGAATGATTTCCCAATGCTCGCTCTGCATCACCCATTCACCCATCCATACCGTAGAATACTACACGGAGATGGCACTGAAGCTTATCAAGGCAGGTGCCGACGAAATCTGCATCAAGGATATGGCAGGTATCGGACGTCCGGTTTCTTTGGGCAAGATTGTGGCCAATATCAAGGCGGCGCATCCCGATATTCCTATCCAGTATCATAGTCATGCGGGTCCCGGTTTCAATATGGCAAGTATTCTTGAAGTGTGCGAAGCGGGTTGCGACTATATCGACGTAGGCATGGAGCCGCTTTCCTGGGGTACGGGACATGCCGACTTGCTCAGTGTGCAGGCCATGCTGAAGGATGCAGGCTTCCAGGTGCCCGAAGTCAATATGGAGGCATATATGAAGGTACGCGCACTCATCCAGGAGTTTATGGACGACTTCCTTGGCTTGTACATCAGCCCGCGCAACCGCCTGATGAACTCCCTGCTGATTGGTCCCGGACTGCCGGGTGGCATGATGGGCAGTCTGATGGCAGACTTGGAATCCAATCTGGAGTCCATCAACAAATACAAGGCAAAACGCAACCTGCCCTTCATGAAGCAGGATGAACTGCTCATCAAGTTGTTCAACGAAGTGGCATATGTTTGGCCGCGCGTGGGTTATCCCCCGTTGGTGACTCCGTTCAGCCAGTACGTCAAGAACCTTTCCATGATGAACGTCATTGCTATGGAGAAAGGCAAGGAACGCTGGGGTATGATTGCCGATGACATTTGGGATATGCTGTTGGGCAAGGCAGGTAAGCTGCCGGGTCAGCTGGCTCCCGAAATCATAGAGAAGGCCGAACGCGAAGGACGCAAGTTCTTCACCGGCAATCCGCAGGACAACTATCCCGATGCTCTGGACAAGTACCGCAAGCTGATGAAGGAGAACAAGTGGGAACTGGGCGAGGACGACGAAGAGCTCTTCGAATACGCCATGCACCCGGCTCAATACGAGGCTTACAAGAGTGGCAAGGCCAAGCAGGACTTCCTGGAGGATGTGGAGAAACGCCGTGCCGAACGTGACAAGTCTCCGCTGGACGATGCCAAACCCAAGACGCTCACTGTGCAGGTGGACGGTCAGGCTTACCGCGTGACGGTGGCATACGGTGACATCGACCTGCCCGCTTCGGCCACCGAAAAGGTGACAGCTCCCCCCGTAGGCGAAGGTCAGGACGTTCCGGCTCCGCTCGAAGGCAAGTTCTTCCTGACAAAGAATGCGCAAGAAACCCCGTTGAAAGTGGGTGACAAGGTGAAGAGTGGTGACCTCCTCTGCTATATCGAAGCTATGAAGACATACAATGCCATCCGCGCAGACTTTGATGGAACGGTTGTTGCCATCTGTGTCAATCCGGGTGACTCTGTTTCTGAAGATGATGTATTAATGAAGATAGGATAATGGAAGATATATTTGCAAAACTCTATGATATGACGGCCTTCAGCAACATCATTGCTGATCCGTCGTTCCTCGTGATGTATGCCATCGCTTTCATCCTGCTTTATTTAGGTATCAAGAAACACTATGAACCATTGTTGTTGGTACCCATCGCTTTCGGTGTGCTCATTGCCAACTTTCCCGGCGGCGAGATGGGGGTGATTCAGGCAGATGAAAACGGAATGGTCATGGTAGGCGGGGTGATGAAGAATATTTGGGAGATGCCGTTGCACGAGATTGCGCACGACCTCGGACTGATGAACTTCATTTATTATATGCTGATTAAGACCGGCTTTCTGCCGCCTGTTATCTTTATGGGTGTGGGTGCGCTGACAGACTTCGGTCCGATGCTCCGTAACTTGCGTCTCTCCATATTCGGTGCGGCTGCGCAGTTAGGTATTTTCACCGTACTGCTTTGTGCTGTGATGATAGGGTTCACTCCGCAGGAAGCAGGTGCGTTGGGCATTATCGGTGGTGCCGATGGTCCTACGGCTATCTTTACTACCATCAAGCTGGCTCCCCATCTGTTGGGACCGATTGCCATTGCTGCTTATTCTTATATGGCGCTGGTACCGGTCATCATTCCGATGGTGGTGAAGCTGTTCTGTACCAAGAAGGAATTGATGATTAACATGAAGGAGCAGGAGAAGCTGTATCCTTCGAAAACCGAGATTAAGAATCTGCGTGTATTGAAGATTATCTTCCCGATTGCAGTGACTACGATTGTTGCTTTATTTGTGCCCACAGCAGTACCTTTGATTGGTATGTTGATGTTCGGTAACTTGATTAAGGAAATCGGTTCGGATACAAGCCGCTTGTTTGATGCTGCTGCTAATAGTATCATGAATGCAGCTACCATCTTCTTAGGATTGAGCGTTGGCGCCACGATGACCAGTGAGGCATTCCTGAATTGGACGACTATCGGTATTGTGATTGGTGGTTTCCTGGCATTTGCATTGTCCATTACGGGAGGTATTTTCTTTGTGAAGCTGTTCAACCTATTCAGCAAGAAGAAGATCAATCCGCTGATTGGTGCTACCGGCCTGAGTGCCGTACCCATGGCAAGCCGTGTCTGCAATGAAATAGCAACGAAGTATGACCCGAAAAACCATGTGCTGAATTACTGTATGTCCAGTAATATCTCCGGTGTAATCGGTTCGGCTGTTGCGGCGGGTGTGCTGATTTCATTCCTGGGATAAACTTAAAGTTTATATTGTTCAAGTGCAAGCTGCGCAAATGTATGGTAGAATATTGCCATGCGATGTGGAGTTTGCACTTGAATGCTTTAATGGAGGATAAGAGTCTATTGACAGATGTCACTGTCTATTTTTAATATGATGTTTTCTATACTAAACTTGTTTTTAGAATATTATTAATTATATTTGCCCTGAAATATTACAGAACGGTAATTTGACCTACAAATCTAAAAATGAGTTCATACAGAATGATAACGGCATCAGTTGTTGATAAATCGGTTATTGATGGTATTAACCGGGGGGATGAGAGAGCCTTTGCAGTTTTGTATAATAATTATTTCACCTATTTGTGTACTTGTGCGGTGGGATATATTTTTGATGCAGATGCAGCTAAGGAAATTGTGAATGATGTGTTTGTCCATATCTGGAATAAACAGACTGAGTTGGAGTTCCCAATTCATTCTTATTTACTGCGTTGTGTACAGAACGGCTGTTTGAATTATATCCGTTCGTTGCGGTCACGTGAGAAAGTATTGGATGAGTTTAAGGAGGATTTATTATTGTTTCAGGAAGAATATTGCCAGAGTGGAGAAACTCCTTTGCAATTGCTGGAAGTAGAGGAGCTGAAAAGGCAAGTACATGTAGCAGTGGCTCTCTTGCCGGAAAAATGCCGATTTATTTTTGAAAAATACCTTTATAAGAATTTATCACCCCAAGAAATTGCTGATGAATGTAATTTATCAGTAAATACAGTTCGTGTACAAATAAAGAATGCCTTTGACAGATTGAAAAAGCATTTAGGACCTGCTGTCTTTATTCTATTCTTATATCTTATCAAGCAATAAGGTTTGAATTGCATATATAATTATCTCACTTATCTTTAAGTATTTAAGATGAGAAGAATGCTTTATACCCCAAATATAATGAAAAAAAACATCTTTTAGATAAATGCTTTCGTTATGAGATGTGTATTTTATATGAAAACAACATAAAAAATTAACTGCATGGAAAGAGATAAGGAGAATTTTGATGGATGGATGATAGATTATATGGCTGGTCGCTTGTCAGAAGAAGACTTGCAACAATTCCATGCACTTTTGAATTCTGATGTCTTTTATAAAAAGAGATTTAAGGAGTTATCCAAAGAATATGCAAAATATCTAATCCCTCATTTTGCAGAGGAAGAGGCAAATAACTATGAAAAGTTATTGCATAGGCTGGACTTGAAGAAAAGAAGTCATAGTCTGGCTTCATCCCGATATTTTTCTTGGAGAAATATGCGCCGTATAGCTGCAACTGTTGCTTTGTTGATTACATCTTCCATTGCATGCTATTATGTATGGAATGATATTAAAAACTCAGCTCAGGATATGGTATTATGTCAGATGGAAGTACCATTGGGTTCTCAAACAAAGGTTGTGTTGCCGGATGGTTCAGTAGTATGTTTGAATTCAGGTTCTGTATTAAAGTATGATCCAGCTTTCGTGCGAAATAAGAATAGAGAAGTCTATTTGGTTGGTGAAGGGTATTTTGAAGTACATAAGAATACTGAAAAACCATTTATCGTGCATACTGAGGATTTGAATATTAAAGTTTTGGGGACGGTTTTCAATATTAGGGCCTATAAAGAAGAACCCAATATAGAAGTTGCTCTTGTTGAAGGAAAAGTGAATGTCTTTTCCCAGTCAGAGGAAAAGGGAAACATTGTGCTGAGACCTAACCAGAGGGCCGTTTATGACAAGAAAACAAGGGTGTTGTTTTCCGATGCAGTAGATGCAGAAGCTAAGGCTTTATGGACTACAGGACGTTTGAGTTTTGTAAATGAGTCATTAGCAGATATAATGAAGGATATAGAACGAAGATACAATGTACATATTATTATTGAAGCAGAATCTATGAAAACAGAAATTTTCTCGGGTAGTATTAGTTCTAAACTATCTTTGGATGAAATTCTAGATTATCTGGATGTGGATGATAAATATAAATGGATGCAAAATGGAAATGTGATCACAATAACAGATAAATGAATTGTTTAACTTAAAAAGATGAATATGAAAACCTGAAAAACACAATTAAAAAAGAATCGGAGATAACATAATTGGTCCCATGTTCCTCCGATTCGTGAGTCAAAAAAACTATTTGCATAATTTTAATCTACAAATGTATGAAAATTAATTATAATCAAGGAATGATTAGCTCTTTTTATCATTCCAAACGATTCTTTATACCTATACGGGCATTTATAATGTTTGTCTTATTCTCTGTTTTGACAACATTTACGATGTATGCTTCTTCACTGCAAGACGTCCGGATTACTGTACAACAGAAAAATGTATCTCTTTCTCAAGTCTTTAGGGAAATAGAGAAACAATCTGGTTTTTCTCTCTTAATAAGGAATAATGATGTTAATATGAATGAGAAAGTTTCCATCGATGCAACGAACAAAACGGTGGAAGAAGTGCTGGAAATGCTGTTTTCCGGTAAAAGTCTCAAATATGAGGTAGAGGGTAAGCGTATTACTGTTTATAGACCTATTAATAGGCAGGGAAGATTATCAAATGAGGCACCCAAATTGAAAGGGCGTGTAACTGATGTTAATAATGAACCCATTATTGGTGCCTCAGTGATGATAGATGGTACTACTGATGGTACTATTACAGATATTGATGGATATTTTTCATTGGAAATACCTAAAGGTGCTACACATTTAAAAGTATCTTATATAGGGTACACTGCTCAAGTAGTATCTATTGGAAATAAAACGGAAGTCAATATTGTTATGAAGGAGGACTCCCAGATGCTGGATGAGGTTGTAGTAGTAGGTTACGGTACACAAAAAAAGTGACATTGACGGGTGCTGTAGCTTCCATTAAAGAAGCTGAGCTGATTTCAACTAAAAATGAAAATACTCAAAACATGCTGACTGGTAAGATTTCAGGTGTTCGCGTAATGCAGAAATCTGCTGAACCGGGTTCATTCAATAACAATTTTGATATTCGTGGTATGGGGGATGCCTTGATTATTATTGATGGGGTACCTCGTGACAATATGACTCGGTTGTCTCCTAATGATATTGAGTCTATTTCTGTTTTGAAAGATGCATCGGCTGCAATTTATGGTGTGCGTGCCGCAAATGGAGTTGTTTTGATTACGACAAAGAAGGGTACCAAAGACCATGTAGAACTGGAGTATTCAGGAAATATAGGCTGGCAGAATCCATCTGGTTCTGTGAAGACAGTCAGTGCTGCAGACTGGATGACGTTGAAAAATGAAAAGAGTATGCATAATGTGAATGGTGGGGTCTTGGTATATCCGTTGGATGAGATTGCTGCTTATCGTAATGGAACTAAGCAAGGCACTGATTGGTATGATGCTGTTATGCGTCCGTTAGCTCCCCAGACTCAACATACTCTAAGTGCCCGTGGTGGTAATGAAAAGGTACAGTATTATCTTAGTGCGGGTTATATGTATCAGGAGTCATTTTTGCGTAGCGAAAGTTTGGATTACGACCGCTTTAATCTTCGTTCCAATATTTCCACTAAGATAACTGACCGTTTGACTGTGGATTTCAATATGAGTGGAATCATGGACCAAAAGGATCAACCTTATACAAATGCCGACTGGATTATTCGTGCAATGCAACGTGCACCAGCTACTCAACCTATTTATGCGAATAACAATCCGGATTATTTGATGTATGGCTGGATTGAAGGTGATAATCCGGTAGCGATGATGGATGCCGATCAGGTAGGTAGTAAAACATATAACAATAAGTGGTTCCAGTCTTCCATTCAGGCAACATACGATATACCTTGGATTCAGGGTCTACAGTTGAAAGGTATGTTCAGCTATGATTATCAGATTGCAGATAATCGCATTCAAATGAAGACATTCAATGAGTATGAATATGATGCTGCAACAGAAACGTATAATTCCCGTAGGCTTCAGTTCCCTGGAACAAATACTCGTGAACATTTTACCAAACAGTCTTGGTTGTATCATGTTTCATTAAATTATGCACATACTTTTGCTGAGAAACATAATGTAAGTGGATTGCTTTTGTTGGAAGGACAGAGACGCGATGGCGATAATTTCTGGGCAAGACGTGAGATGTCATTGAATTTGGATTATTTGTTTGCTGGAAATTCTGCAAATCAGCAAGGTAATATGAATACAGGTGACAATGATTTGTATCAAAGAGCCAATATGGGTTTAGTGGGTAAGTTTGGTTACGATTATAAATCTAAGTATTTGGCAGAGTTCAGTTTCCGTTATGACGGTTCTTCTAAATTTGGGGCTGGTTCGCAATGGGGCTTCTTTCCTTCAGGTTCATTAGGGTGGCGTTTCTCAGAAGAGGCATTCTGGAAAGAGTCTGGTTTGGCTTTTATCAATAATGCAAAACTCCGTGCATCTTACGGTAAGTTGGGAGATGACAGTGCATCAAGCTACCAGTTTGTAACAGGATATACTTATCCTGCAGGTGGTGGTGCCAGTGACCGTCCTGGTGGCTATGTTTTCAATGGTTCCTATATCAATGCTGTGGCTAATAAAGGGATTGCCAATCCCTATATTACTTGGTATATTGCCAAAACATTTGATATCGGTGTTGACTTAGAAGCCTGGAATGGATTGTTGGGCATTTCTGCGGACTATTTTAGTCGTTCCCGTACTGGTCTTTTAGCTACGCGTGCTACTAGCCTGCCTACAGTTGTGGGAGCAGGTTTACCTCAAGAAAATTTGAACGGAGACTTTACGCATGGTATAGACCTTGAAATTTCTCACTATAACCGTATTGGGGATTTGAATTATAACATAAAAGGACTGTTTTCTTATACTCGTACAAAGAGTACAGATGTCGAACGTGGTGAGTCTGGTAACTCTTATGAAAATTGGAGAAACAACTCGACTGACCGTTATCAAAATATTGTTTGGGGGTATGGAGATGGAGGTCGTTATACTTCCTACAATAGTATAGCGAATAGTCCAATTTTTACGGGATACGGAACATTGCCAGGTGATTATAGATATCAAGATTGGAATGGTGATGGTATTATTTCTGATTTGGATGTCCATCCTATTGGTTATGAAAATCGTCCCTTAATTAATTTTAGTTTAAATATTGGTGCAGATTGGAAAGGATTTGATTTGAATCTGCTGTTCCAAGGTGCAGCGATGCAATACAATCGTTATATAGAGCAATTGCGTGAGCCGATGTGGGGTAATGATTATTCGAATGCTTTGGATTACTTTATGGATAGATGGCATCCCGTTGATCCTACGGCAGATCCATATAACCCGAACACGGAATGGATTAGTGGTGAGTATGCTTACACTGGTACGCTCTCAAATGAATGGTCGGCGTATAATGTACACAATTCAAGCTATGTTCGTTTGAAAAGTGCTGAGTTAGGGTATACATTCCCACAAAAATGGTTTGGAAGGAGTGGAATCAAGAATTTGCGTTTGTATGTAAACGGCTACAATTTATTTACCATTAAGGCTGTGCCCTTTGATCCGGAACATTCTGGTAATGATACCTGGGGTAACTTGTATCCGTTAAACAGAACATTTTCAATTGGTGTAAACGTTAAATTTTAATTAATAAGTAGAAGTATGAAAACATTGAAAAATATATTGTGTATGACACTCCTTTTCGGAATGTCTGCGTGTATTGACCTGGATCTTCCACCGTTGAATGTTATCCAGAATACAGATGTATTTGGTTCACAAAATGGAATTAACAGTTATTTGGCCCGTGTGTATAGTGGAATGCCTATGGAGGATTTTCGTTATTCTCCTGAAAGAGGTTTCTTTAATGGTTACGTAATGACTGGGATGAGTGTAATGGATGGTGAAGCCATCTGTTCTAATCAAGGTAAGGGGGCCCAAAGTGAAAATACTAAATATTGGGGGGATGCTTATAATTCCTTGCGTGATATAAACTACTTTCTAGAAACCCTTCCCCAGTATGCGTCGAATTTTCATGAATCAGATATGAATACTTGGAAAGGAGAAATGTATTTCAACCGAGCTTTTGTTTATTTTGCTTTGGTAAAACGTTATGGTGGTGTACCTATTGTTAATGAGGTCTTGAATTATCCTGGCCAGTCTATTGAAGAATTAAAAATACCTCGTTCTTCAGAAGATGCTGTTTACCAACAGGTCAAGGCCGATTTGGATATGGCATACGAGTTACTTCCGGAGACAAATGAATTAGGACGTGCAACCAAATATGCTGCACTTGCCCTAAAATCGAGAGCGATGTTATTTGCTGGTTCAATTGCAAAATATAATGAGATTGAGCTGGTGGATAAGAATACGGGTTATCAATTGTGTGGAATTCCTGCTACGAAGGCAACTGAATATTTTAAAGCTGCTTATGATGCAGCAAAAATGTTGGAAGGGCATTTTTCATTATATAAAAAGGAATGGGTAGCAGATAATAAAGAGGCCCAGTATCAGAATTTTGTAAATATGTTTTTTGATGACAATAGTCCCGAAAATATTTTGATTCGTCAATATCTGTATCCTAATTCTACGCATAGCTATGACTGTTTTTCAATTCCTCGTCAATTTATGGTTGGTGGTTATTCCTCAGCTGTAGGTCCTACTTTGGACTTTGTGGAGATGTTTGATGGATTTCCTAAAGATGAAACGGCCATATCAAGACTACAGAAAATGGAAAATATATGTTGTATGATAACTTGACTGATTTGTTTAAAGATGCAGAACCACGTTTGCGTGCAACAGTTATCCTCCCGGGGGAACAGTTTAAAGGGGAAGCGGTGGAAATGTGGCGTGGCATTTATATTGGTCCGACAGATGGTGGAATTTCTCCGTTGATCCCAGAAGGGACATTAGCTAAATATGAATCAACAGAATGCAAAGATCTAATAGTGACTAGTGCAAATGGCAGTGAACAAACTCCTTATAAACTTTCTAATGGAGAAATGATGAATCCTGCTGGTCGTAGCGGTTGTTTTTACAATGATGAGGCTAGTGCTATCTCTGGTTTTTCTGTACGCAAGTATTTGGACCCTAATTTAGAGGCTTCACTTGTTGTGTTGAATCGGTCGGCACAATCGTGGATTGAATTTCGATATGGTGAAGTTTTGTTGAATCGTGCTGAAGCTGCTATGGAATTAGCAGAAGCTGGTCAAGGGGAAAGTTATAAAGAGGATGCTTATACTTGTATCAATGTGATTCGTGAGCGTGCTGGTGCCACACTGTTGGGTAATGTTGCAGAGACAACAATGGAAATTGTTCGTACTGAGAGACGTAAAGAATTAGGGTTTGAGAATAAAACTTGGTGGGATATGAAACGTTGGCGTACTTTAGACAGAGAGCAGAACAATAGAATTTATAGGATTTTGATGCCGTTTTATGCGGATAAAGCCGGTAAATGGTTCTTTGATGCTCGGTATGATGAAAAGAATACCCGCTATACAGTGGATTCCCGTTGGTATTATTTGGATATACCAGTGAATATAATCAATAGCGATGGATTAGTGCAAAATCCTGGTTATTAATTTACTAAAATTGAGAACAATGAGAAAGATCATTTATTTGTTAGCAGTAAGCTTTATTATGTTGGCTGGAACTTCTTGTCAGAAGTTTGATAATTATGAAGAGCCTCAGGAAACATTAAAGGGAACTATTATTGATAAGGGAACGGGTACTCCCTTTCTTACAGAAACGGGAAATAATGGAGTTCGTATCAAACTTATGGAGTATAGTTGGAGTGATAACCCGACTCCTTACTATTTTACAGTTAAGCAGGATGGCACGTTTAACAATACCAAAATATTTAAAGGTTACTATAATATAGAGCCGGAAGGGGCATTCGTTCCTTTGGTATTGAAAAATTCTAATGGTGAGATTATATCTGATGAAAGTGTGAGCATGGATATAAAGGGTACTGTAGACTTGAACTTTGAGGTAGAACCGTTTTTGCGTGTAGAATATATTGGCGAACCAATGATTGATGGTCATAAGATTACAATTAAAGCTAAGATTACTCGAGGCACTACTCATCCAGATTATCAACAAGCTGTGTCAGATGTGTATTTATTTATTAATGGTTCAAGTCCTTATGTTGGAAGTAATAATTTTGATGATCGTTACGACAAACATCTAAGTGGAGAAGAAGTAAAGGACATTATTGGAAAAACGATTACTTTAACTACTGAAGGAGAACTTCCCGCCGGTAGGACTTATTACCTCCGTATTGGGGCACGTATTGATAAAGATATTGCAGGTGCCAAGCGGTATAACTATGCGGATGTGAAGACTGTCATCATTCCTTGATTGTTATTAGATTGATATTTAAAGGACTATAATCTGTAGGCTTAATCCGTTTGTTAGATTATATTGGGCAAATGGATTAAGCCAAAGATAGCTATACCTAAAAATGTATTATAAAAATGAGAAAGAAGATTGTTCTATTTCTGTTTCTTTTCTGTTCTATAATAACTTCAGCACAGCATAAAGTTACTGTATCATCACCTGACAGAAAACTTAGATTTTCATTGCAAGTAACTCCGGAAGATTTATCTTATGAAGTTGATTATAAAAAGCAGTCGATAATTACGAATTCTTTGTTGGGGTTTGACTTTGATAGTGGAGAGTTTTGCAGTAATCTTTTAGTTGGTAAGGTACGTCGTAAATCTATTGATGAAACTTATAAACTACTTGTAGGTAAGGTGAGTATTGCCCGGAACCATTGTAATGAGGCTGTAATTCCTTTGCAGGAGCCAACTACGGATCGTAGGATTAATTTGATTGTAAGAGTATTTAATGATGGGGTCGCTTTTCGTTATGAATTTCCTGAACAAAAAGGATGGAATTCATATGTAATGTATGATGAGAAGACACAATTTAATCTGAGTAGTAATCCTAAGACATTATTGATGTATCTTCCTGGGTACGCAAATACTCATGAAAGTGTTTATGAGCATGTGGCTTACAACGAGATTACCGAACAGCGTTTGATAGAGATGCCGGTGACTTTTGAATTTGGCAATAAAATCTTTGTATCTATCACGGAAGCTGCTATACGTGATTATGCAGGCATGTATTTGATGAAGGAGGAAAATAAATTGATAGGTAAATTGTCTCCGCATCTTGGGCAGGAAAAGGTTAAAGTTGAAGTCGAAACTTTCCCGCATAATACGCCATGGCGTGTAATTTCAATAGCTGACCGTATTGGTGCTCTGTTGGAAACCAATATATTGACTAGTCTAAATGAACCATGTAAGCTGGAAGATACATCATGGATTAAACCATGCCGTACTACATTTACTTGGTGGAATGGTAATGTTGTTCCTGACAGTACTTTCTCTCCTGGTAATAATTTTGATACGAATAAATATTATATTGATTTTGCAGCTCGTAATGGTTTGGACGCTCATGGTATTTATGGGTATGCTGAAACGCCGTGGTATTACGATGATAACTTTAATTTTGGTCATGCAGGTCCTAATGCTGATGTTACTAGACCAATTCCATGTTTAGATATGCCACGTATTGTTGAATATGCAAGGAGTAAAGGAGTAGGGATACATCTTTGGGTACATTGGCGTCCATTGTATAAAAAGCTAGAGGAAGCTTTTGAGTTATATGAGAAATGGGGGGTAAAGGGACTTATGGTTGATTTTATGGAACGTGATGATCAGGAAATGATACGTATACAAGAAGATATATTGAAGTGTGCTGCCGAACATCATTTGTTTATCCAGTTTCATGGTTCCAGTAAACCTTCAGGACTTATCCGGACTTATCCAAATGAGTTTACGCGTGAGGGAGCTCTCAATTATGAAGTATGTAAATGGGACGATGCTGTTAATGCAGATCATGATATCTCCATTCCGTTTACTCGTATGCTTGCTGGTGCTACTGATTATCATTTAGGTGGTTTTCGTGCTTTGCCACGTTCAAAATTTAAAATTCAGTATGTCAATCCGTATGTAATGAGTACTCGTTGTCATATGCTGGCTATGTATATTGTTTTAGAAAACCATTTGACTTCTTTATGTGATACTCCTGAGGCTTATGAAGGTCAACCTGGATTTGAAGTGTTATGTAATGTTCCAGGGACATGGGATGAAATATATGTACCGCTGGCAGAAATTAATCAACATGTAACTGTGGCCCGTCGTAGCAGAACAGATTGGTGGGTAGGTACTATTAATAATAGTGTAGCTCGTGATTTACAATTAAAGCTTGATTTTCTTGAAGATGGAATTTATGAGGCTATTATTTATACAGATGCTTCAGATGTAGATGAAAATGCAAATCATTTGAATAAAGAGATACGTAAGGTGACTAAAGAGGATATCATTAGGATGCCGTTGGCATCGGATGGAGGTTCTGTTGTTTATCTTACTAAAGTGCAATAATGTTTCTATAATTTTAATGTCATGAATAGAAGAAATTTCATAAAAAAAGTAGGGCTTTTGGGAGCTGGATATGCAATTAATAAAAATTTAATATTTGCTAACCCTGTAAATGGGGGGATAGCGGATTCTTCTGTTCCCTTTCCTATTGTACGGAAAGAACTTTCTGAAAGAAATTTTAGTAGCCCGGCAATTGAAAAGGCTATTGCTACTTTCAAAAAAGAAGTGAAGAATAAAGAATTGGGATGGCTGTTTGAGAATTGTTTTCCTAATACTTTAGATACTACTGTTTTTTATTCAGAAAAGAATGGGCGTCCGGATACTTACGTGATAACTGGCGATATTGATGCTATGTGGTTGAGAGATAGTTCAGCACAAGTATATCCGTATTTGGATTTTATGTCTGAAGATAAGAAATTGCAAAATTTGATAGCAGGTGTTATAAATAAGCAGGTTACATTTATTTTGAAAGACCCGTATGCTAATGCTTTTCATGATGATGATACCAAATATACGAGATGGGCAAGTGATCATACAGAAATGAAACCTGGTGTTCATGAGCGTAAATATGAGTTGGATTCACTTTGTTATCCGATTCGTTTGGCATATGGATATTGGAAGAAGAGTGGTGATAGCTCTCCATTTGATGCGCAATGGAAAAAATCAATAGAAGTCATATTGAAAGTGTGTAAGGAACAACAAAGAAAAAAAGATAATGGTCCTTATAGCTTTCGCAGAACTTCAGAATGGGCTATAGATGCTGTTCCAATGGGGGGAGTAGGTTATAAAGTAAATCCGGTCGGATTGATTTGCTCTACTTTTAGGCCTAGTGATGATGCTACCGTTTTTCCATTTCTTATTCCCTCTAATTTCTTTGCTGTTGTTAGTCTTATGCAGGCCTCGGAAATGATACGTAAGATAACAAACGATGATGGATTGGCGGATGAGTTGATAGCATTGAGTGATGAAGTGCGTCGGGCTTTGCAAGAATATGCTGTAGTCAATCATCCCCAGTACGGTAAAATATATGCATTTGAAGTTGATGGTTTTGGTTCAGCCTATTTAAGTGATGATGCCAATGTTCCCAATTTATTGTCTCTTCCTTATTTGGGTGGAACAGAACGTCATGATCCTATTTATGAGAATACAAGGAAGTTTGTTTGGTCGAAAGGAAATTCATTTTTCTTTAAAGGTACTGTAGCCGAAGGTATTGGAGGGCATCATATTGGAACTGATATGATATGGCCAATGAGCATTATAATGAAAGCTTTGACGTCCAATGATGATAAGGAAATCAAGTATTGTATACAGACTTTACAAAAGACACATGGTGGAACGGGCTTTATACATGAATCCTTTCATAAAGATGATCCAAAGAAATTTACTAGAAGTTGGTTTGCTTGGGCAAATACCTTGTTTGGTGAATTACTATGGAAGACGTTTACTGAGAGACCTCATTTACTAGAATAATCATTAAACTAAAACGAATAAAAGATGAATATTTTGAAGAACAATTTTTGGGTTTTGGTAGCTATTTTATTACTGACTGGTTCTCAAGTTATAGCTCAGAATATATACAAGTGGACTGATGAATTAGAACTATTGAAAAGAGTAGATAAACTTCCTGAATATCGTACGGATTCTTATGTGGAACAATTTTCTAGTTATGATAGAAAATGGGGTAATGACGATGGATTTGCGGGAACCTATTCTTTTCTGCGTAAAGAAGATAATAAGCTTGTCATTGCAGAAATGGAAGGGCCAGGTGTAATTAATCGTATTTGGACTCCTACTCCTACAGATAATATGTTGTATTTTTATTTTGACGGCCAAAAAGAACCAGGCCTGAAGATTAAGTTTTCAGACTTATTCTCTGGTAAGGTCTATCCGTTTACTAAACCTATTTGCGGCAATGAAATAGGAGGTTTTTATTGTTATTTACCTATCACTTATAAGAAATCATGTAAAATAGTTTTTGATGGTCCTAAATTGGAATTTATCCAAATACAATATCGCTCTTTACCAGGCAAGAAAGTGGAAACTTATACGGGAGAACTCTCGCAGGAGGATAAGGATTTACTTGCAGAGGTCAATAGAATATGGGCAGATATAACCCCTGAGGTATCTAGTTATACTTTAGGAAAGTCCGCGAATACTCAAATTAAAGAAGCTGTGTTTACTATCAAGCCTGGTGAAGAATTTTCTTTCTTTGAGATGGAGGAAGCTGGACGGATTATTGGGTTAGAAGTGGATGGTGGCACTTCTTTTGAAGGAATATATAAAGATATACTTCTTTCTGCTCGATGGGATAATGAGAAAGTGGAAGCTATTTATTCTCCAATTGCCGATTTTTTTGGGTATGCTTATGGAAAAGGAGCTATGCGGAGCATTATAATGGGTAAGCGGGGAAGTACTAATTATTGCTATTTTCCTATGCCTTTTGATAAATCTGCATTACTCAAGATGATTTATAAGAAGAGGGAGGGGATGCGGCAGTCTCCAGTTTCTATAAATGTAAAGGTTTACTACAATGAGCATGAACGTGATATTAAAAAAGAAGGTAAATTTTATTCTATATGGCATCGTGAAAGAACTCCGTTAGGTAAATTTCATTGTTTTCTATCACAGAAAGGAAAAGGACATTATGTTGGTACTATACATCAGACTCAGGGCTTACGTCCAGGTATGACTCTTTTCTTTGAAGGTGATGATAGTACTTATGTTGATAATAAGATGAGGTTGCATGGAACAGGTTCTGAAGATTATTATAATGGCGGCTGGTATGCTTTACTTGATCGTTGGGATAGAGGCAACAGTTTACCTATTCATGGCTGTTTGGACTATTCGCTTCCAATGGGACGTACAGGAGGGTATCGTTTCTTTTTATCAGACAAAATGTCTTATGAAAAAGAAATTTATCATGGAATGGAACATGGTGAAGTGAATAATAATTTTCCAGTAGACTATACCTCCGTTTCTTTTTTCTATTCAGAACAACCATTATTGGAAAGAGTCGAATTTTCAGATGCACAACGTACAGTTTATCTTCCCACTGTACATACTTATTTCCCACAGTTGATGAAACTAACTTTGGGAGGAGGAGTTCAGGTTGTACATGACAGAGGTATTCGTATGACTACTCAACATAATGGTATGGTACGTATCATGTTGGATGATGTTCCTGAAGGTAAATATAAAGTACTGATTAATTACTTTGAGAAACCTAATGGTGCAGATTTTCAAATTTGGCAACGTCAGAAACAGTTGTCAGACTGGATTTCGACGAAAGGAGATGAGGAATTGTTTAAGGATAAGATATATGTCGGCGATATTGAACTTACAGAACAAACTAATTCCATAACTGTACATGTAAAAGCTAATAAAGAGGGAAATCAGTTTGAATTGGCATTAATAACTCTTGAGAAAATTGAATAATATAATACTTGGAGTGAAGGAAATATGAAAATAGTAAATAGAAAGGAACTTCTGTTTCTGAACTTTATGGCTTATAGCCTTATCGGAAATGCTGGAGTTATACAGTTGGATAATCCAAAAGGTGAGGATGGTAAAGTACTCACTATTACAAATGTGTGTAAAGTAGCTCGTGTTACAGGGGAGGCTCTTCCTGGTGAATCTATTTATAATCCTAATAATACTGGCTCGGATTTTGATGTTTATGGTTCAGACCTTGGAATAATGTGGCATACCCGTAAGAATCAAGTTGGGCTTTTTTTTGGTGATACCAGTGGGGAGGGCTTTGTTATAAATAAGAATGGAGGTAATGGTTCTAATTGGCGTTCTAATGTAGTAGCTTTTTCATCAGATACGGATTTGACAGATGGATTGAAAATTGATTCTATGTTGTTGGATTCTGAAGGTAAAGCGCGTGAGATATGTGCCGGTGGAAAAACGCATCCTGAAGTGTACCAAACTTCTATTCCTACCAGTGCCATTCGAGCAGGAAAGTTGGATTGTGTTCATTATATGAATATTCGTGATTGGGGAGGACCTCATGGTCGGTGGTTAACTAATTTTTCATCACTTTACACGTCTAAGGATGGTGGAAGTACTTGGGAACGTTGTCATGAAGTTACTTTTTCTCCAGATAGCCATTTTTCTCAGGTAGCTTATGCCAAACGAAATGGCTGGGTTTATATGATTGGTACACAATCGGGGCGTGGAGATGCTGCCTATTTGGCCCGTTTTCGTGAGAAGAATATTCTTGATATGAAGTCTTACGAATTCTGGAATGGTGAACGGAAAGAATGGGTACGTGGTAAAGAGGAAGCTGCTACTCCTATTCTTCGAGGGCCGGTAGGAGAGGCCTCTTTACTGTGGCATAAAAAGTTCAAACGTTGGATTTTGACCTATAATTATGATCCTAATTATGATAAGACTCCTATAACAAAGAAAAGTTGTATCCTTTATTGTACGGCAGAAGATATTACAGAATGGGGGTCTCCCAAAGTGTTATATCCAACTCACTATTGCGCTTATTTACATCCTCTTAAAGATAATGAGGATAAGATATGGTTTATTTCGTCTAAATGGGGACCATATAATACTTTCTTAATGAGTGCAGATTTACATCTGGAATAAACTTTGAAATAAAGGAATTACTATTATGCGAAAATTAATCCTATTGTTTTTTTTTGTGAGCAGTGCTTTATGGCTGCATGCCAAAGACTTTACCCGGTATGTCAGTCCTCTTGTCGGCACGCAGTCTACTTTCGAGCTTTCCACCGGT
>ENA-OQDM01000006-OQDM01000006.1-human-gut-metagenome-genome-assembly--contig:-NODE-6-length-125140-cov-2.875301_pt1 | contig 125140 bp, 107 predicted proteins | sample MGYA00242772_ERZ504605 | MGnify/ENA primary metagenome ERZ504605 (study PRJEB26092, sample SAMD00036348) | human gut metagenome | host: Homo sapiens | study: EMG produced TPA metagenomics assembly of... | reverse complement strand
TTTGGAAGCATATTAAAAGATTCTGAGGCTAAAACCCCGTGCACATAATGCGGCTGCTCTCTTTTTTAGCATCCCTTGCTGTGTTGTGCCTGCCGATGTTTTATGCAGGTCACAAAAATGTTTCGCTAATCACTTTTGCGGCAAGCATACACAACCACGGAATAGACCTAACCGCCATATTGAGCGACAGGGCATATCTGTTTGCTGTGTCGGCAATACTCTGTGTTGTGATTTTTGGTATTGCAGAAATAATTTGCTCCTTCTTCACTTCTGCCAAAAGCGGATACAAGCGTGATATTATTGCATTCAGCGTAAATTTCGGTGTGACGGTACTGATGTCATTTTGCTCTGTCGGATTTGGCGCAAGGGCAAAGGCAGGGTTGATTTTGACTCTTTTGATATATTTCATTAGATTCATTTTGCAGAACGCAGTTCACAAAAAGGGAGTCAATACCTACAATACCGTAGTGGCTCTGATAATCGTCGGTGCTGTTATCGCTTCTTCTTGCTTCGTTTATCGCTCACCTAAAGTGACATATACACCTCCGAAAAACGCTGACTGCGACATAAGCGCAGTAACATTTAATGTTGCTGCCGCTTTTGGTGAAAAATTAGACGGCACTTCAAGTGCAGAACGCTGCGACCGATTTGCAAGCTATATGAACAGTATAAAACCGGACATAATCGGCACGCAGGAAATGAATTCTATTTGGCTGGAAAAGCTCAAATCTACTATGCCGGATTATGAAAACTACGGAGTAAAGCGAGGCGGCGACAGCGAAGAAAAGAACAGCGAAATGAATGCTGTATTTTGGAACAAAACCAAGTTTTCCGCTGTGGAAAAGAACACAATCTGGCTCAGCGAAACTCCCGAAAAGGAAAGCAAATACACCTACACCGACAAAGACGGTAATCACTGCGAAGCCGGATGCTACCGAATTTGCAGCTATGTTGTTCTGCTGAATAAGCAGAACGGCAAAAACATCATTTTTTTGAACACTCATCTGGATAACGCATCGGAGCAGGCAGCTGATTTCGGTGCAAATATAGTTATGAACAAACTCAATGAGCTAAAAGAAAAATACAACAATACCGACGGCACCGTTTTGACCGGTGATTTCAACGAAACCCAAGACGGAACGGCTTATAAGCTCGTTGCGTCCAAGCTGAACGACTGCACGAACCGAGCAAAAAAGACAGCCACATATCAAGAGTGGGGCTATCGCTCTACCGGTAATGAGCCTATCGATTTTATATTTACCGACGGAAAAGCAGTAGATTATACCGTGCTGAACGACCTGAACAACGGGTATGTGTCCGACCACTACGGAGTATATTCAGGTATTAACTTTTAAATTGACTGACAAGAATAATCTTTATATAATAAATTCGAAAATTTATTCATTAGGAGCTAATACAGTATGAATATCAGAAGAGCGGAAGAAAAGGATATACCGAGGATTATCGAGTTATTGAAGCAGGTGCTCCAAATACACGCCGACATACGCCCGGATATTTTTATATCCGGCACCACCAAATACACGACTGACGAGTTGGTGAAAATGATAAATGATGACAAAAAGCCGATTTATGTTGCCGTAAACGGCAGTGACATCTGTGTAGGCTATGCCTTTTGTCAGTTACAGGAACAGCCTGCTTCTAACAATACAGTACCGTTCAAGTCACTGTATATCGACGATTTGTGCGTAGACAAGGAACAAAGAGGAAAGCATATCGGCGAGGCTCTGTTTGATTATGTCAAAAAAGAGGCGAAAAGGATGGACTGCTACGAAGTAACGCTGAATGTATGGACAGGGAACACTCCGGCAGAAAAATTCTATGAAAAAATGGGGATGAAAACAAAGAAAAGAATGATGGAATACATACTGTAACCGAACGAAAATTATCTAAATCGCAGGCGAATAAAGTGCTGAAATACGGAGTATACACAAAGGCTGTGGAGCTGCTTTGCTTTAAGCCGGCGCTTAATAACAATGGTACTTTTTCAATAGAGATTGCAAAATAGAAAAATAAAGTAGTAGACTTTGTGTTCGAACGACACCTCATTGTAAGGTTTGCAATTCCTCATACGAATTTGTTGAAAACTTGTGATACACAATTGGCAGAGATTTTTGAGAGACAACGTTCAAATCAAAATCGTAACACGAATTGAAATGAACAAAAACTCCGAGCGAATACAGAAAATCATATTTATAACCGTTGACTTTATAAAATCTCGGGTGTATAATCAAAAAAATAAAGCTGTCTCGGCTGATGAAGACTATAAATTTTGCTGTTTCTGAACACAACAGCAGAGTTTACAGTCTTATTTTTTTGTAGGCGATAATATGAAATTTAAAAAATATGCAACAAAAACGCTGATGATTGTTATCGGATCAATAATATCCGCATACGGAATTACGCTTGCAATAGGCGCAGGTTTCGGCGGCGCAACACTTGCGATATTGTGGCAAGGGCTGACGAATGTGACAGGTATGTCAATCGGCACATCGTCGCTTGTTGTGGCTGTGGCAATGATAATTTTTGCCTTTTTCTATGACAGAAAGCAAATCAATGTCGGCACAATTCTTTACCAAATCATTTACAGTTTTTTCGTGGATGTATTCACAAAAATTCAGCATTATACAGATATTAAAGCGGTTAATTTTGTTATAATGCTGCTTGGCATTGCTATATTTTCGTTCGGAACGGGGCTTTACTCCGCCGCTGATTTCGGCAGGGGCTCATATGAAGCAGTCACATTTTCGCTTGCCGAAAAAAATGGGTGGAAAATCAAAATCGTACGAATGGTTCTTGATATTATAATGGTAATTATCGGCGTTTTGCTTGGCGGTAAATTCGGAATTTGCACAATTGCCACCGTTTTGCTCTCCGGTCCGATAATTCAGGCAACCGTAAGCACTGTTAAGAAATCAAAGATTTTAAAAAACATTTCTTAAAATTCTCATACAAGCCTAAAAGTGATAAGACACACAAAAAGGATGCAATCGATTTTGAACAAGTCCGTAAAAAATGGACAATAGAAAAAAGAGCCCTCTTGATGTAGAATATACATCAGGAGGGAATTTTTATGCCAAGAAATTAATGAAAAAATCGTTTTTCTTTAATTCAATTTCTCTGCCATCGGCTATAAGCGTGCCTTTACCTTCGGTTACAAAATGCAGTTGATAGCAGCCTTTTGCGTGAACGTGCATCGGTATTTTTTTGCCGAGTTTGCCGCCATCCAAATCTGTTATTGCAAATTGTATTTTGTTCCAAATGAAATCCATTTAAATCACATTGCTTATTATAATATAATACGACATTTACATAAAGATAATGTCGTGTTGTTTTTTATGTCTGTATGTTATAATTTTTACGAGGTGAGTTTATGAATAGATATGTAAAAAAAGCACTTTGTGTGTTATTAACTGTAACTTTGGCGTTTTCGTTGGCATCTTGTTCAGGGGGCAAAGTCAGCGAAGGTGATATTAAATCTCTCTTCAAAGATACTTCTAAAATTTCATTTTCATATGATTATACCGAGCTTAAAGATTCGAGAAAAAATAAAACTAAATCTTGGAGGCAGGGGATGGTATCCGGAAACGGACTTCAAGGGTTTATTACAAGCGGCAGTCCATACAGCGACACATTTATTTTTCAAAATATGCATTTTATAATGCCTAATGAAAATCAGCGTACTTGTCCTCAAACTTATGATGAACTTGAAACAGTAAAGCAAAGTATTATTAAATGTAAAGATATTACGGATAATGCAAACTATGATGACGTATACCGTTATCACCCGGGCGGCCAATTACGGCTTGATTTTGATAAGAAAAGCACTAAAAAATATATTCGCTATACAGATTATGAAACATCGCAGGTCGGTGTTGATTTTACGGATAAAAACGGCACTTGGAAGCGTACATCATTCACTTCAATGGCAGATGATGTTGTGATTACCAAGCTTAATAAATCATCTTCCGGCAGTAAGCTTAATTTAACTTTATCATTTGATAACCTTTCAACTCTTGCAAATTTCGGCGACAGTGACGAAGCTAATATGAAGTATAAAAAATTAACTGATGATAATGCAAACTACCTTGCGCTTGTTTCACACTATCCTGATTATGAAAAAAGTGAACTTAAAAACGGCGGTTATGCAACAGTAACTTATGTAATTACTTCAGGCGGAAACAAAGAAAAAGTGTTGATAGATAAGAAAACAGACGAAACACAGTTTTTGGGTGAAAATACAGGCATTAAAATAACCGATGCCGACAGTGTTTATCTTCTTACCGTAAGTGACAGAACTTACGATATGGGAAAAATTGATGATTTTGAAAAGCAAAATGGTTTCAAACTTGTCGAAGATTGTATAGCAAAGCTTGAAGGTGTAGCTGCAAAATATGCAGGTAATAATGATTTTGATTATGATAAAGCGTTAAATAATCACTTGGAAATTTATCAGCCGCAATTCGACAGCGTTACACTTTCGTTGGGTGATGATAATTTTGAGTCAAATGAAACACTTTTAAAAATGCAAAAGGGTAAAAAGAAAATAAATTCTGCTCTTGCCCAGCGTACATATTATGCCGGCAGATATGCGTATCTTTGCTGTTCGGGTTATTCCACAAGCCGACTTTACGGTATGTGGACAGGTGAATTTAACACCGGCTGGGGCAGTAAATATACAATGGACGCAAATGTTAATTTGCAAACTTCTTCAATGAATACGAGCAATATGTCACGCAGCCCTATCGGCTATGCATATTTCATTTTGCGACAACTTCCTGATTGGGAAGAAAATGCATATGCAACACATGGGTTTAAAGACGCTATTCAGGCTCCGGTCAATACTGACGGTGATAAAGCAGTAATCACCGAAACCTGCTATCCTTATCCTTTCAGATATTGGAACGCCGGCACATCTTGGATGATTAACCCGCTTTATGAAACTCTTCTTTCATATGGTAATATCAATATTCCTTTAAGTGATGAATTTGACCTTGAAAATCTTAAATCGGTTCTCTCTGTTACCGAAAAAGACTTAACAGAAAGTCAAATTGAAGAAATTAAAAAGCGTGGATATTTAAGGCTTGAAGAAGATATTTTATATCCGCTCTTGTTGAAAAGTGCAAATTATTGGAGTCAGCTGATGAGCCCTGAATATTATACCGCAAAAGACGGTTCTATTCATTATGAAGAGGGCAAAACATCATTAAATGACGGTGAAACATATTGCATTTTGCCAAGCTATTCGCCTGAAAATAATCCGTCAAATTATAACAGCCCATCGGATGCTAACTGTGCTATTGATATTTCTGCCTGTCGTGATAATCTTAATATGCTTATTAAAGTTATGGGCGACATTGATAAAAGTGCTGATACTTCTAAATGGCAGGAACTTGAAAAAAATCTTCCGCCGTATCTTTATGATGAAACAGGCGCTCTTAAAGAATGGGCAACAACTTCATTTGATGAAAATAATAAACATCGTCATTTAAGTCATCTTTACGGTGTATGGCCGCTTTTTGAAACGCAGGGAAATGATGAACTGACAAAAGCCTGCGAGCAGGCAATTGCAAACAGACAGAGTGAAAATGAAGCGTCACACGCACTTGTTCACCGCAGTCTTATTGCTTCAAGGTTAAAGGATTCAGATTCTTTAACAGATGCCCTCGTTAAACTTATGAACCATAAAATCAGGTACGATTCACTAATGACTAACCACGATTATGACCAAGGCAGTTGCTATTGTACTGATTTTGCGATAGGCTATCTCGGAATTATAAATGAAGCTCTTGTTTATTCACATAATAATGATATTGAGTTTCTTCCGGCCCTCCCGAATTCGGGTTTTGAAAACGGAACGCTTAAAGGGATTAAAACCCGTAACCGTGCTACCGTAACTGAATTAAAATGGGCAGACGGCGGTAAAACAATAAACGCAACCGTTACTTCGGATATTGACCAAAAGCTTAATATTAAAGCCGGCGGTAAATCACAAACAGTTGAATTTAAAGCAGGGGAGAGTAAAACATTTAGGTTTTAAGTGTTTAAAAGGATATAGCCAAAGCTATATCCTTCGGTTTGCCGAAAAGGGTTCGAGAAATCAACCCTTCCAAATTTTTGTCGATGGTGAAAATTGCGATCCTTATCGCTTAGCTGCTATGTTTGATAGCCTTAATGGTTATGAAATACAAAAGATTGATAAAGTCATTGTTTATTATGATGAACTTAACTCATCAAAGGCATGGCTGCAATTGAAATTCTTTACATATAATGTGGAAGTTGAAACCGTTGCTGTTGAGCGTATTAAAGAGGACAAGTCACTTGTAGATCACAAGCTCTTGCCGGTGTTTCAAAAGCAGTATATAAGGATGATGTGGATTCTATAATTCTTGCTTCAAGTGATTCTGACTTTTGGTCTGTTATCGAGGATGTTGATGCAAATTATCTTCTTCTTCTTGAAAAGACAAAATATGGTTCTGACTTCAAATCACTTCTTTGGAATAACAATATTTTCTATTGCTATCTTGATAAGTTTATGATACCTGAAAAGGACAAGTTCTTTGATACAGTGTTCAAGAAAGAACTTGAAAAAGTAATTGCAAACTCATTTGTTTTGCCAAATGCAGATCAAATCTTTAGAGAAGCACTTACGCAAACTCGTGCCTCATTATCGTCTGCGACGAGAGACCACCTTTATAACACTACAATGAACAATCTTAAGTTGGTGCTTAATAGCAATGGTTCTTTTTCAATAGAAATTACGGATTAAAAATTTGTCTTATGATTTTTTCACATACAAGATAGAGTTGGGGACAGCGACACCTGTGGTATATCAGCAATCACAAGGTCCCTTGTATGCCGAGCTACTGACTACCAACAAGCTGAGCGATTACCATACAGACCTTAACAAGCAGGCGGAAACAATGTTTTCTCGGACGGTTTACCCGCTAAATAGAAAAGTCGCTGTCACAGACGGCGGCTTTTCCTTTTCGGGAAGTATTCAAGAAGTCATACAGTTCCGTGAGTAATGGAAGAAGGCAATGATTTGAGAAAAAGAGAAGTGTAATATTCTGAAAACCTCTTGATATTTCGGGAAAAATCTGCTATAATATTTTTGCGTAATTATATAGTCGAGGATTTATATCCTTTTTTCCTTAGAAATTATGGAAGGAGGATTTGACTATGGCAAACGGAAATGCGACAATCATTGTCGGCTTGGCTCGGATGGGCAGGAGCATAGCGCCGTTTTTTCAGTGTGTCAAGTCTTATTTCATACAATTTATAACGAACCAATTGCCGGAGACAGGGCGCATTATGCCTTGGCTTCGGCTTTTTGCGTTTGCCGGAAGGATGGTGGTTTGATATTGAAGTCCTAACCACCACCCGTAAACACATCTTTTCTCCGGCGTGTCCGCTGTCGGAGAAAGTAAATAGCGGATAGAATTATTATGGAGGAATGAAAATGAAGAAGAAACTTCTAAGCCTTCTGCTTGCGTTGTGCTTTGTGATGGCACTTGTTCCGATGACAGCGTTTGCTGAAGGAACTTCAGTAGATAATTGGGACGGTACGGCAGATACAAGCTGGTACACCGACCATAAGACGGATACTGAATACCATTTCACCACTGCCGAACAGTTGGCCGGTTTAGCGCAGTTAGTCAATGACAAAACTGCATCTGTATCATTTGAAGGGAAAACGATTTACTTAGATAATGACCTCGACTTATCCGGCTGCCAGTGGACCCCCATTGGAAATGGCAGCAACTTTGGCAGATATTTTGCTGGTACTTTTGATGGGCAGTATCACAAAATCACGAATTTGCATCATCACTCTACTGGTGACGAACTTATTCGAAACGGACTATTCGGAGTTGTTTCTGACGGTGGTACATTAAAGAATTTGCTTGTTATAGACGCTGATATTGCCTCAAATGATGGTTCGTTACTTGCCGGCATTTTGGCAGATTGGGTCGATGGCGGCACCGTTGAAAACTGCTATACAAGCGGAAAGATAGAAAACAATGTTGGCGACAAGTTCGTCGGCGGACTGATTGGCCAATGCACTGGGAGCACACAAGTAAAAGGCTGTGGCTCAGACGCCACGGTTATCAGTACAGAATCCGATGAAGATCATGTTGATACCGTTGGCGGGCTGATTGGTCAGTGGGAAAACTCTGCGGACAGCTCGTCGATTACCGATTGTTGGTTTGGCGGTTCTGTTTCCTGCAATAATATCTATTCAGCTGTAGGTGGTATTCTCGGTGCAAACTTTGAAAACTTCTCTGGGAACAAGCCTGGCGTAATAATCAAAAATTGCATAGTTGCAACAAAAAAAATCACTGGCGCTGAGCCTGGCAATATCACTTGGATTACAGCTGTTGTAAAGACCCATGTTACCGACTGCATTTGGCCGGATACCCCTCCTGATGGTGTAACGCTTGATGAAGAAACATATCCTGATAATAAAGGCAATTACTTTGCCGTTACTAAGCTGGTGGTTGATTGGGATGCAGGTACTGCGGGTGCCGACCCGACCTTTGACCAGTCATCGTGCGGCACTGCTGTCTCCAACTTCACCTCCGCAGATGTCCTTGCTGGCTTGCAAACCAATGCCGGTGCGGGCGTTGAATGGGTTGCCGGAATCGGTCATCCAACTTTTGTGTGGGATGACAATAACATCCCCGCTGATTACACAGCTGTCGATGCAGCCATCGCAAGGGCAACGGCTCTTGATAGCAGCCTTTATACAAATTATTCTGCGGTAAAAGATTCCATTAACTCTGTTGACCGAGCAAAAAGCAAAGCCCAGCAAACAGAGGTTGATGCAATGGCAAAGGCTATTGAAGATGCCATTGCTGCCCTGCAATACAAGGATGCTGATTACACAAAGGTTGATGCAGCCATTGCCAAAGTAAATGCCCTGAACAAGGACAACTACAAGGACTTCACCGGCGTGGAAGCTACCGTCAATGCTGTTGTCCGTGACAAGAATATCACTGAACAGAGCGAAGTGGATGCAATGGCGAAGGCTATTGAAGATGCCATTGCTGCCCTGCAATACAAGGCTGCAGATTACACAAAGGTAGATGCAGCCATTGCCAAAGCAAATGCACTAAACAAGAATGACTACAAAGATTTCTCCGGTGTGGAAACCGCTGTCAAAGCTGTTGTCCGTGGTAAAAATATTACGGAGCAATCTGAAGTAGACAAGATGGCAAAGACTATCGAAGATGCGATTGCTGCTCTTGAGAAAAAGCCTGCCAGTACTAAACCGGGAACATCAGATAAGAGTCCGCTGACTGGCAATACAAGCAACCTTGCACTGTGGATTTCCCTACTGTTAGCCAGCGGCGGCGCAACCCTTGCTACAACGGTTGCCAGCAGAAAGAAAAAGTACAACAGATAATTGAATAACATTCCCTTGCTCCATCTTTTGAGCAAGACAAAAGCGTCGTAGAAATACGGCGCTTTTTTGTTACCTAATTATTGAATAGAATATACGAGACTTGAGTTTGGATTAAATCTGATTGAATAATTAGCTTTTATATTCTTCGTCATTAAATTGCACAGTACACTGCTGTAAAAGATGATGCGGATTTAGAGTTTCTTTCGACACCTCATTGTAAGGTTCGCAATACCTCATACGAATTTGCCATGCCGAGCAAAAATAAAATTCTGAGAGATTTTTGAGAGACGCAAAGTCTGAAAAACGGCTTAGATAGGCGGTTTTGAAAAAAGATTGCAAGCCTCTGACTCCGCCATTTTAGGTTCGAATCCCTATTACGGTTATAATGCAATTAAACCCGTAAAAACGTTCTGTCAAGTCTTTAAGGTGGAGATTTGCAAAGCAAATACTACCGTGACTTGACAGGTTGTTATACCGTTGCTAACACCTCGGAACATTCGTGTTCCGAGGTTTTATTGCCCGAATACTGCTTTTTACGGCGGCATTCGGGCATTTTTTCTTTGCTTCAAAATATCGTGAGAGTCTTTGAGAGATTTTAAGAGACAGCTAATTTCAAAATTCCAAAGTCATTTTAGTGCGATTTAGGGCATTTATGACTGAGACTTTTGAGAGACATCGCTCAAATCAAAATCGTAACACGAATTGAAATGAACAAAAATTCGAGAGACATTTCAAATAATAAAGAGGGCATATAGTAATAAAACTTTATGCCCTCACTTTAAGTTTGCCCTTTTATATTGTTTATCCGTCAAAAATAGAAAGGTAAAATTATATTTCTATCAATTTTCTGCCGAAAATATATTTAATTATCTTTTTTCTTCCGAACAAGCAATACCGTTGCAAAGGAAAGAGCCGCCAAGCTGTGAAAACACCCGTGTATGTTTCACTGCCTGTCATGGGCGAAATAACGCTTTCGTTTTTGCTTGGTTTATCCGGTGTTGTGTTGCCGTTCGTTTTATCTTGTTCGGGATTGATAATCGGCTGTTCCTGCGGCTTTTCTTCAAGTGCATCTATCGCCGCAAGTATCGCCTTTGTTTGGAGGTCTACCTCCTCCTGCTGTGTGATATTTCTGCCGCCGACATCAACAGCCAATTCCTTTTCAACACGTGAGAAATCAACATATTTCTCTTTATCAAGTCCCTTTGCTTTGGCAACCGCTTTGTCGTATTCGGTGTAATCCGCAGGCTTGTATTCAAGTGCGGAAATTGCGTTTTGCAGCTGCTCAGCGTAAGAGTTTACTACCTCCTGCTTTGTAATATCCAAGCCGTAATCAATGCCGTTTAATATTTCATTCAAGGCATTAACGGTTTTATCCGTGTAATATTCCAAATGTTCGGGAACGGTATTGATTTGCTCATTAACCCGTGAATAATCGGCAGGCTTCAAAACAAGGTTATCCAAAGCGGCTTTGATTTTTGCCGTCTGCTCATCAACGATGTTTTGCTGTGCGTTTGACAATCCGCTTATGTCAGCCGAAAGTGCTTCGTCAAGAGCAGTTAAATCTTGATATAAACTGCGGTCTATTGCATTTGCCTGTGCCACAACTTTGTCGTATTCCGAATAATCAGCGGACACAAATGTTGTGTTCTCGCAAACGCCTGTGCGTATCTCGATTGAGTCATATCCCACATCGGTACTTGTTACAACACAATAATAGTATGGATATGCAGGATAATCGATAGGGTTAAAGTCCTTATCCGTTGCACCGTCAATGGGCGTACCTGCGGTATTATCCGCTGTAAAACTACCGTACCACTGATAAGTGCGATTGAAGCCGATTACATCTGCGGTTAAAACTCCGTCCGCATCGGTATATTTTTCGGGCAGTGGGGTAAGCACAGCAGTATCCTGCGAAATCTCAATGAATGTATGCTCGTTTTCGTTTGCCCATTGCTCCGCATATGTTCCTTTTGTACCGTAAACCTTGTAATTCCTGCCCTTTGTATCTTCCGTACATTCTCTAAATGTTGAGGGCATAGAAATTATACAGCCTTCCGTCTGTGGCAGGCTCTGTGCGGTTTCAAGGTGTGAAAGCTCTATGCGAGCAGTCGGATATTTTCCAAAAGCATCCTTTTCAATTTGAGTTACACTGTCAAAACGGAAAAAACGAGGTTTGGCAATTGGATTTACTCCGTATGAACCAAAAGCCTGTTTGGGAACAGTAAGAAGTGCCGGCATATTTACATACTTCAATTCAAAACAATTATAAAATGCTTTTTCTTCTATTGTTTTTATATAAGGAAAATCAGCTTTTAATATTGCTGTATCATTAAGTGCATAAGCGGTTAAATTTGTAATAAGCGGCATTTCTACACTTACTAATCGAGAACAGGAGTCGAATACACCATTATTTCCCCAAATTTCATTGATTATTGTGCATTGCGGAAAATATACCTTTTCCAATCTTGAACATTGTCCGAAAGCACTATCATCAATTTCTTGTACCTCTGGACCGTAGAAGGATATGATTCGTGAATACGAAAAGGCGTCCCCTTCAATGATTTTAACATTTGGGAAATAGCTACGCAAAACTTTGCAGCAAGATTAAAAGCCTGATCTTGAATACATTCGGCGACAGGAAATTCGACATACATAATATTGGACTGTGTAAAAGCACCTGATTTGACAGTAACTATACCTTCACCACGAACAAATTCTATTGTGGAATTTTTTGCAAAAGCGCTTACGGGTATTTCCGTAACGGTTTCAGGAAGTGTTAGCCCGATTACAGTATTAAACGCACCTTTAACAAATCCCGTTACTGTAATTCCGTTTATTGTTTCAGGGACATATAAATCGGAGATATTCCCATTATATTTTGTAACGATACCGTCATTAGTGATTTCAAAATTATCATCGCTGTCTGTATATTGAATGCGTGGCGTTGTCTCGACTTCATCGCTATAATATCCACCATCTGCATAATATGCAACTGCACGGATGCGTGTGCACTGTGTGATTTGAAACGGTTCTGTATATACATTGGCATTCTCTAAAGCAGGGTACATGCCGTCTGTTGTATACAAAATAATTGCATCTTCATCCGGGCAAGTGATTGTGCAGGTCTGCTCACCGACATAGACTTTATCCTTTAAATTAATCTCATTAGGTGCGGCGAGTTTTTCCAGACCGAGAGCATTACAAAACTGAATCATCCCAACACCGTCCCACAGAGAATGGTAATTATTCATAAATCTGCCCTGTGAAGATTGGCTTTCGTTATACCGTTTAACATCAAAGGAGGTTCCTTTTAATCGGGTATCTATCTCGTCAACTGTTATTTCCGGGTTAGTTGATTTTAAAATCGCACCCAAAGCAGCGGCGCACGGAGCCGAATAAGATGTACCCGAAAATCTGGCGTAACGATTTCTGGGAATTGCTACTGCTATATGTTCTCCGGGAGCAGAAATATCAGAATTTAAAGTCAAGGTATTCATAAATGTAGTTGCATTATTAAAATCAGTAGCAGATACGGCGATGCATTCAGGTATATTCGCAGGTGCAGCATGCGTTTCAATGCGTCCTGAATTTCCCACGCACGCAAAGACAGGAATGTTTTTGGAATAAGCTTTCAAAACACATTTTCTGATTAGTGATACATCACTCAAGGATGTAAGACTTGTGTTGATAATATCACATTTTTCAATTGCCGCTAAAAATCCGGCGCTAATTGCAGTAACGGTCAAATTTTCGCCATCACCAACTTTATATACAGCTACCTTCACGTTTTTTGGCGAATTATTTACAATAATACTGCTGACAGTTGTTCCGTGATAAAATGCCTCGGAATCCATTTCATCGTCTGCGTTACCGGAAGAAGATACATTAAAATATGTTCTTTTTATGCGACCTTCAAAAATTTCATGGTTGTAGTCTATGCCTGTGTCCACAACACCGACAATAACTTCTTTCATAGGAATGTTTGACTTTGCAAGATATTCCTGCAATCTTTTTGACTGTGTTCTGTCACGGCTCCAATCGTTTAAAAATTCATCTTTGAGTATAAGCTCAGGGTTATCAGGAGTACTGTCAGCGTAAGTACAAACTAAGTCCAAATCAACCTCTATTACATTTTTTTCTTTCTGTAACTGTCCATATGCTTCCATAGCCGCTTCGGGACTTTCATATTGTAAAATATGAAAGTCCTCAAAGCCACTAACGTCCTCTAATGCGCCGCATTTGTCAAAGTTACCATCAGCACGAATAATCAATCTTGCGGTTTGGAAATCCTGCAAGGTATATTCCTGTGTAGCAGTGTTATCGGTTTCATCTACTTTATTTTCAGCGGAAAAAGCTTGTATTTGTGCTGTTTCATTTCCTTCGGAGGTAACAAACTCTTTCCCCGAATCGTATTTCCTTGCTAAGTCTGCAATCCCGTTTGTAAATTCAGTTATCTTTTTTGATTCATTTGTATCTGCTGCACAAATCGTAAATGAGGGCATAAATAACATAATTATAATAATTGCAGACATTATAATACAGATTAACTTTTTCATAAAAAGCCTCCTACTTTACAAAAACACATAATCATTTATTCGCATAAATAATTATTGTTGTATTGTTTAACGAGATTTACAATACAGAAAAAATAAGAAAATAAAATCATAATAAGCGGCGGAAAAACGCCCAAAAACAATGCTGAAATTTTATTAAACCCTGCTATGTAGGCATCTGCTTCCCAATGTATAATATCATAGATAGCGAGTCCGCCAAAAACCGTTATTAACAAAATAAAATAAATTGTCCAAATAACCATCTGAGAAAAATAAAATTTCTTCTTCAAAAGCTTATTATATAATACAGAAAATTCTTCTTTCCTAACTTTTACATTTGAGCTTTGAACAATTACAGGATGCAAACATTTAGCCCTTATATAAAGAAAATTATTATAATAGCTTGTTTTAATGGCAATTTCCAATTTTGCATTACGATGAATATGCAGCATGTATGTTACTTTGAAACAGGATAAATCATATCTGAAAGCAAACAAATGATTCAATATTCTCTTTTGAAATGATTCGGATAAAAACGAAAATTTCAATTTTCCTAATTGATTTTTCTCGAAAGGAATGCTTTCAAATGTTAAAATATGATTTCCGACTTCTGTTTCAAATACATAATTGATTGCTTTTCCCGTATTTTCAAAGTCCATAGGTTCTTTCCCGTCTAACAGAAGCCGAAATTTATTATACTCGTTAAAGTGCAAGGTCAATGACAATTTGACCTTACCATATTCCGTATTTACCATCGAAGCTACAATCCATTCTGCACATTATTCGCAATAGTCTTTAAAATACATATGCTTATTTTCGCCGAACGGCACGGCTCAAATTTTATTTTGCTGAATATTTTTCAATAAAGCTCTCAACCGTGTTCCAATAAAGCTCCGGCTCAACCGAGGATGAAAGCGCGTGTCCGGCACCATTGACGGTCAGACATTCTTTTTCGCAGGCCGCCGCCGAATACAGCTTATCGAGCATACTGTATGGAACAAGCTCGTCATCGGAGCCGTGAATAAACAGAGTCGGAATACGGCTTTGTTTGACTTTCTCAAGAGCGCTCGCTTGCTTGAAATCATACCCGTCGCGAAGTCTTGACAACACAGACGCAGCGTTGAGTACGGGAAACCACGGGATATGCAGAGCGTTTGCTTCGCATTTGAATTCATCCCATTCCGAGGTGTAGCCGCAATCCGCAATTATAGCCTTGACATTTTCGGGCAGCTCTTCACCGGAGGCCATAAGTACCGTCGCCGCTCCCATGGATACGCCGTGTAGTATTATTTGTGCATTTGGCTCCCAAGAAATAATAAGCTTTATCCATTCGATAACGTCAAATCGCTCCGGCCAGCCCATTCCTATTTTCGTGCCCTCGCTGTCGCCGTGTGCACGTGCGTCTGCTGCCAGAACATTATACCCGAGTGAGTAAAATTTGTTTACAAAACCGGCCATATGCTTGGCCTTGCTTGTGTATCCGTGGCAGACAAGTACATATTTTGAACTGTTGTTTTTAAATATCTTACCGTGCAGACGAAGAGAGTCGGACATAATGTAAACATCCTCACCGTGCTCATTGTACCATTTTTTCATTTCGGGCGTACCGGTAAGTCCGCTGTATTTTTCGCTCGCGTCTTCTTCGCTGCCGGATGTGTTCGTGACCTTTTGAACGAGATTGTTGAGCTTACTCATATGTATAGGTGATTTTGTGTTTATCGAGAAATTATAGAATATTTCAGCCGACATTGCGGTCAATGCCGTCAGTCCGCAGAGAGTGCCGAAAAACGCACCTGCATTTTTTCTGTTCATAGAAAATCCTCCGTCATTTTTTAAAATTATACCATACTCACGAATTTTGTTTCAAGTCTTTTGCTGTTTATATATTTTATACGGCAATTAAAACTGTTTTTTTGTTAAAAAAGCGAAGAGGCTCAAGCAGACCGTTTCAAGCGTTTTGCTTCGTATCAAAAATATTGTGCGGTATTGATTCCGATTTATCGCTTTGATATAATAAGATGAGAGTAATAGAGGTGTATTATGAAAATAACATACATTAACCACAGCGGATTTTTGGTTGAAACCGAGAACTGCTACTATGTTTTTGATTACTACAAAGGCGAGATGCCGAGCCTTGACAAAAGCAAGGAAGCCATAGTCTTTTGCAGTCACTTTCACCAAGACCATTTCAATCCGAAGATCTTTGAAATTCTTGATGATATAGGTGTGAATTATCAGGCCGTTTTGGCAAAGGACATCGGCAAAAAGAAGTATCCTGTCGGTGTGAAAGTTACGACTGCTTATCACGATCGAACCTACACTCTTGACAACGGTACAAAGGTTACTACGCTTCTTTCAACCGACAGCGGTGTTGCTTTTATCGTCAAGACAAGCGATAGCTTAATTTACCACGCAGGTGATTTGAACGATTGGCATTGGGAGGGTGAGACGGAAGATGACAACCGCCAAATGGCCTCCATGTACCGTGCCGAGATTGACAAAATCAAGGGCGTTCATTTTGATGCCGCATTCGTTCCCCTTGACCCAAGGCAGGAGGAGCATTATGCCGACGGTATGCTTTATTTTTTGAAACATGTCGATTGCAACGCCGTTTTCCCTATGCATTATTGGAACGAGCCAAGCGTGATTGATAGGTTTATCACCGAATATCCGCAGTATAAATCACGAATAAAAAATACAGAATCCGCAAAAGGAGAAGAAATATGAGCTTTAGAATGATTCACGAAAACTATAATGTTTCCGATTTGGATAGGTCGATTAAGTTTTATGGCGATGCGCTTGATTTGCACGAGGTCAGACGAAAAACCACCGACGATTTTATTATCGTTTATTTGAGCAATGATTCAAGCGATTTTGAGCTTGAACTTACTTGGCTTAAAGAACATCCGCAGCCGTACGATTTGGGCGAATGTGAATTTCATTTGGCATTTAAAGCAGATGATTTTGATTCGGCGCATAAAAAGCACGAAGAAATGGGTTGTATCTGCTTTGAAAATCCTGAAATGGGTATCTATTTCATCGAGGACCCGGACGGCTATTGGCTCGAAATTTTACCGTAACACAGAATAAAAGAAAAAGCGTCGGAGAAAGCCAATCTCCGACGCTTTTTGTATGTTATAAAATAATGAATAGCGTTGTGAATATTTCGAAAATTTACAACAGTAGAAATTATTAGTGATTATTAATCAGTTTTCGGTCAATGATGGAGACTTGCCAAATCTACAACAGTAGAAATTATTAGGGATTATTAATCTTGCTTTTTAACTCGTCAAGCTTAGATTATCTACAACAGTAGAAATTATTAGGGATTATTAATCGTCGTTAAAGCTTACGCAGACGGCTTGGATCTACAACAGTAGAAATTATTAGGGATTATTAATCATCCCGGTTGGCTCGGTAAGATATTAATCTACAACAGTAGAAATTATTAGGGATTATTAATCGGGAAAGCTTACCCGTGCTTTTAGACATTATCTACAACAGTAGAAATTATTAGGGATTATTATTCATAAACAAGCGCCGCGCCGCCAGCAATATCTACAACAGTAGAAATTATTAGGGATTATTAATCACTCCTTTCTTTTTAAATTTTATATGTATCTACAACAGTAGAAATTATTAGGGATTATTAATCAACAAAAAAACAAACAACAATAGAAAAATCTACAACAGTAGAAATTATTAGGGATTATTAATCAAGCAAACACAAAGAGAAAAACAAACCCAATCTACAACAGTAGAAATTATTAGGGATTATTAATCCACGCCAAGAACAAGAGCGGTAACCGCATCTACAACAGTAGAAATTATTAGGGATTATTAATCGTTGTACTATCGGGATAAAGCATTGCGCATCTACAACAGTAGAAATTATTAGGGATTATTAATCCGAATTTTTTAAAAATCTCGTCATAATCATATCTACAACAGTAGAAATTATTAGGGATTATTAATCATTAAATGAATAAAGCCACAAATAGCCAATCTACAACAGTAGAAATTATTAGGGATTATTAATCTGCATTAGGGTTAACGCGCGTTATAGTATCTACAACAGTAGAAATTATTAGGGATTATTAATCACAAGGTATATTGGTAAGAAGAAGTAAAATCTACAACAGTAGAAATTATTAGGGATTATTAATCACATCTCTATCGTGAACAGGTGACACAGATCTACAACAGTAGAAATTATTAGGGATTATTAATCAATACATAACCTTGACGCACGACAATACATCTACAACAGTAGAAATTATTAGGGATTATTAATCGAAAAATCAAGAACACCAAGTTGCCATCTACAACAGTAGAAATTATTAGGGATTATTAATCGGGAACACCGAAAAATCCTGTTATCATTATCTACAACAGTAGAAATTATTAGGGATTATTAATCACTCTGTTTAATCGTAGAATTTTTTGTATCTACAACAGTAGAAATTATTAGGGATTATTAATCTCTTTATCAACAGCGTCCCATTGTTGTGATCTACAACAGTAGAAATTATTAGGGATTATTAATCACGTCCTAAATATAGCCTTTGCAGTCACATCTACAACAGTAGAAATTATTAGGGATTATTAATCAACGTCAAGACAATAGCACAGGAAAAAACATCTACAACAGTAGAAATTATTAGGGATTATTAATCGGATAACCCCGAAAAGGCACAGTATGATGAATCTACAACAGTAGAAATTATTAGGGATTATTAATCCCCTTATCCGTTTTGTCTACGTTCATGTATCTACAACAGTAGAAATTATTAGGGATTATTAATCGTGACTTAATTAATGCAATCAGTATCATAAATCTACAACAGTAGAAATTATTAGGGATTATTAATCATACGTAATTTAACGCAAAGACTTTATCGCATATCTACAACAGTAGAAATTATTAGGGATTATTAATCAAGCAAACACAAAGAGAAAAACAAACCCAATCTACAACAGTAGAAATTATTAGGGATTATTAATCATTAGACTTATACAATGACAGTATATACAATCTACAACAGTAGAAATTATTAGGGATTATTAATCCTAGACTTATACAAAGATAAGATGTACAATCTACAACAGTAGAAATTATTAGGGATTATTAATCTACTTCCATAAACGTGGGGCAAATACAATCTACAACAGTAGAAATTATTAGGGATTATTAATCAGTAGTTTTACCACATCCGGGCACGCATCTACAACAGTAGAAATTATTAGGGATTATTAATCTGCGGCTATATCAATAGGAGCAAGCAGATCTACAACAGTAGAAATTATTAGGGATTATTAATCCAAGAGTAGTTTTACCACATCCGGGCACACATCTACAACAGTAGAAATTATTAGGGATTATTAATCTTTCGTCCCACTTTTGCAAAACTAAATATCTACAACAGTAGAAATTATTAGGGATTATTAATCTTACAAGTCATAATTAAACTCACTTCCTATCTACAACAGTAGAAATTATTAGGGATTATTAATCTGGGTAATAAACCACGTGAACCACCGAAATCTACAACAGTAGAAATTATTAGGGATTATTAATCTTTAACATAAGATATTGAATGAGATTATATCTACAACAGTAGAAATTATTAGGGATTATTAATCCCAAACTTGTGAAGTAAGTTATTGAGTTATCTACAACAGTAGAAATTATTAGGGATTATTAATCCCTTGGATTGTTATAATTCACAAATTCATTTTCGACACTTTGTTAAATGTCAACAAAAAACATAAGCTTATAGATTAATAATCCCCTTTAATTAGCAATTATATCATATTCAGACCGAGGTTTGCAATTTTTATTTTACAATTAATAAATCCGTGTCCTCGTTTCTTGCATATCCGTATTTTTCAATCTTGCAAGAATTGCTGAGATTAAAAATATATACACTGTCAGTTTGGTCGAATTGTTTTAGCCATTTATTGTTTAAATCTGTAACAATATTATTTAAGATCCGTTTGCTGTTATCAATTTCATATACGGAATATTGGAGCATGTGCCCAAACTTTTTGATATATTTATTGAATCTTGCTCTTTTTTTATCATTGCTTATATCATAACTAATAATAATCAATTCAGTCACCTATTTCAAATACAGGATATTTTTCCGGAGGAAGCTCCTTCATAAATGCACGATAATACGATTGAATATAATCAAATATACATTCTTTATTATCGAGCAAAGGTTTCATAAGGATTTTAACATAATCGGCAGACTTATCCCATTTTAGGCGATATTGATGATTGATAACAATAAAGTCCTCTTCTTTTATTTGCTTTAAGTTTATGGCTTTTTTTACTTCATGGTCAATTAAGACTCTAAAAGGTTCAACAATATCACAAACCAAAGATTTCCTCATATAAAATTGCGTATGCATTATTCCGCAATAATTGTCAAAACCATAGCTTGACAACAGAGCGTCAATAAAGGTAAACAATAATGTATAACCAATATCCAATGTGGAATTTACATAATCTCTTTTTATACGAGGCTGTCTTCCTTGCCATAGTACATTATTAAAGTGGCTTTTAAAATAAATCTTTGATGCAAGACCTTCATGTGCCATCAATTCATTTATGTTAGAAGCGGTTGGGATTTTTTTAATATATTCGGATATTTTTATAATCGCTTCTTTAACAAAATCATTTTTATTTCTTACCGATTTTAGTTCTGACAATTGATTGCTCATCTTGTTTAATACTATAATCTTGGCTATTTCTATATCCGAATAATTATACTGCTTTTTATGAAGCAAAGTGTTGCCCTCTTTTTGGGCACCGATAATTGAATACAATCTAAAACCGGGGGTCATCAATGCTATATAAAATCCGAATTTTTGAGCTTTTTGAATCAATGCAGAAGTAATGCTTGTATGCCCTATGGCAAATACAATAAACAGCCTGTAACAGGTGCATTGAAATTTTATCTTTCCAAAGCTGTCTTTTATAATAAGATTATCATTGCTGAATGCCAGTTTTTCTCCCTCATTAAATAAAACAAAAACAATTTGCTTTTTACTAAAGTCAGGTGCTGTAAACATCATTACTCCTTTTTTAAACAAGAAAAACTACATAGCGGTTCATATATGCATCTTTGGCATTTGCTTATGTTGCTTTGCTTAAAATCTCTAAATGAAAAATTGTTGATTTCTGATATTATATGCTCGAATTTATCAAGCATTATTTTATTTTCTTCCGGCTTTGATACAGTATGAATTTTGTTGTCATCCATACTGTAAAGACGCAATTCATTAACTTTATATCCCATTTCAATCAATGAAAAATACTGTGCATAAATCTGATAAATATATCCGTCATAAACGGTTTTGATTTTCTTTTTGCGTTCAGTTAAAACACCTGTTTTTTCGTCAAAAACATCAATTTTGCCAATCAAATTATATTTTTCACAATACACGCTCACGCCCTGCAACACACTCTTTTCGGTTGAATATGTTGCAGAGTCGGAATGTTTATGGGCATTCGTTCCGTTTAATTGAAACGAATCCTGAACCATAATATTTTCTTCGGTTTCAAGCGAATGAAAAAATATTGAAGCAGGGCAGAATATAAAATCATTTAATTGAGATATAGCTAAGGGCTGCTCGCTCATTTTTGCGTGTATTCAAGCCATTCGGCATTAGTTATACTGAGATTTGCTTTATTAAGCATATCATCCGGAGTGCTTTTTAAAACACTTATTGCCCAAAGCGCCTTTCTCGCAATATTATATGCGCCGTTTGCATCGGCATCGCAAGGTAATGCGGCATTCATTCCTTTATAATTACGGCTGTCATAGAATTCGCCTCTGTCATTTGCAACAGGGGATATGAGGTAGTCATCCTCCGGCAATGTGCTGCCGGTAATGCTGTTTCTCATTTGAAGCGTTAATGAAAGAAGCTTTATCAATCGTCTGTAAAAGTCAGCATTGGAAATGCTTAAAATGGAAGTTTTAAGATTACCTTTATAATCAATGCCGAATTCGCCGAACAACGATTTGAATTCATCGGTAAGAACAATTTGCTTATTGTCCCACATATTATTCTTTTCTTTGTTTCGGCAAGTTAAAATCCTGCTTGAATTAGTGCAAACAGTCCAAGTATTTTTGTAGTCTGAATTGCATCTTGGGAACTTACCGTAATCAATACAAAATTCAAACATATCGGTATTTGCATTATATTTAATGTCATCAATTGTTTCAAATAACTTTTTTGCTTCCGATACGCTTGTGTATTTTGGCTTCAAAAGATTAACAAAACCTGTTACCGGGTCTATTTTGCTTGTGTCCCAAGCCGGAACATAAAAAATGATGCCGTTTTGCTTGCCTTTATTTACGCCGTCAAATTTATTCGTAAGCTGATATGCTCTTAAAAGCCCGCCGTCTTCTGTTGGGTCTGCCTTTTTATCAATAAGCAAATTGAGCTTTGAAATAAGCATATTTTCGAATTTTTGATAAACTTGCTTTTCAACAGGGAATCTGCCACGCTTAAAGCCAAAGTTCAAATCCTCCATGGCAATAACAGCGTCATATTCGACGACTAATTCACAAATTTTGTGAACAACTTGACTGATATAGCCTTCTTTGAGTTCCTTTATATTTTCAACAGAAGTCCAATTTTTTCTTGCTTTATCTCTTTCCTTTTCTTTTGTGTCCAAAAGCTTTTGATAATCAACTCTGTGTCCGTTATCACTGATTATTTCATTAAGCGACATTTGCTCAACGATTTTACCGTTTGAATCAATAACGCTGATATAAATCAGATTTCTTTCGCCTCGGTCAATGCCGATGACATAATTATCATCTTTATATTTAACCGCCTTGCGAACATCATAATTCAAAAATTCCTGACCGTGTGCCTTAAAGTTGATTGTAATAGGCACGTGAAGCGAAAATTGCCTTTTGGTAAATCTTTTATCTTTAATAATGTCATACTCAAAAGTGCTTTCTTTTTTCTCGTTATCAGGATTTTTGTTTTTTATCGGTTGATTGGCTTGATGAGTTATTTTTTCCTTGTCATTTATACTTGCTTCACGGTAAAACATCTCGGCTTCACCGTTGAGCTTGTATACTATATTTGATAAGTTTCTCTCATCAAAAAGCATTTTGAAATACAGAGTATGTAAATTCGGAGTTCCTTTGCTGTACTTTGAAAAGTCTTTATTGTAGATTTGGAAAAGATAGATATATCCGTTGTCTACAAGTTCATCAACATAGCTTTTTGATATTTTATTAAAGCTTACAGAATAACCCTGATCCGAAATTTCTCGATAAAACTCGCTGATATCGTTATAGTTTTCGGTAGGAGTAAACTCAAAGCCGAATTGCGACCAATCATCGTGCTTCTCAATGGAGTTCTTAAAATAATCTATAAACTCATGACATTCGGATTTATTAAATGTTGCCCCTTTTTTGAAACTCTCTCTTTTGCGAATGTCAAGTATTCTGTCTGACGGTTGGAATGTGTCAATGTTTTTAGCGGCAAAGAAAACCTTTGGCAACATTTTATTGGGACCGGGTAAAAGCTTATATTCCATTTTTTCGTAATAATCCTCGTCTTCAGAGGTTATATTAGGAGCATCAACAAAAGCTTTGCTGTGCGATTTGTCCATAACAGCAAGATAGTAAAAATCATCTTTGCGAAGAAGAACGGTTCTGTAATCGCTTTCTTTGTTTTTATCCCATCCACCGAGAAGTTGAGGATTGTCAAAATTTAATTTAATTTTATCTTTGGAATAAGGCTTTTGGGTAATGTAGTTTCTAACTTTATCGTAAAGCCTGTCAATATCTGCTATTGAGTCATAAAGTGAAGTGAGTTTGCCGTAAAAAAGTTCATCCTTGTTTTCTTCCTTACCGGTACCGTTTAACGACTTTACAAGATGCTGAAAATCCTTTATTGCGTCAAGCAGGTTTTTAACTGACTCTGTTGCTTTTCCGTTTTTAGAAAGTCTTTTATTGTAGCTTTTTTCATAATCGGATTTCAGCAATTCCCGTGCCTGCAAATAAGCTTCTTTGATTTTGCTGTTACATTCTTTGCTTGAGGAAATATACCAATCTGTTATTTCGTTTCCGTTTTCGTTACCAAGGCTTTGAAGTTCAAAAAGCGAAAAGCTTTTTATTGCTTTATATATCTTATCTCGCTTTTCAATATAATTATCGAGTTTTGTTTTGCTTGTTACGGGATGCAATGCCTCGTATTTCTCGTTCCAAGCTAAGCGTAATACGTTCCATGAATTAAATGCACCGTTTGAAATATCGGAAACGGCAGCGCCGGATTTTACAAATATTCCATTAGCATTATAAGTGTTTAATGATTGCAAAAGTTCTGTTAGCAAATCAAATTTGCCAATGTGGCTGCTATAATAATCTTCAATCGAAAGCAACACTTCATTGTCTGAATTGAATTTCTCGGGAATGAACGATACGCTGTCCTTTTCGCTCAAGATTTGTTTATATAACGGCTTCATCAATGGCAATCTTTTTGATTTTTCATTTTTTGCAGCCTGCTGGTTATAAAGATTTATGCATTCATTAAGACCTTGGATTTTTGTTCCGTCAGAGCAAGTATATCCGCCAATCATAGAATTATAAATATCAATACCCGATTGAGCCAAAACAAATTCAAAATAATCAACAGAAAAAATATCTTCAATATTTCTGCCGAATGTATTATATAAATCTGTGTTTAGCTTTGTGATAGTTTCATCAGAAAGATTATCAAATACTTTTTGAAAACTTTTTACATTATCTAAAAAGCGTGGCAGGTTGTCATTTATGCAACGGTAAGCTATTGCAGTTGATTTTTCATCACTTGAATACATATTTTCTCTATTAGTATTAAAGCCTTTGAAATACGTTGTAAAGCTTCTGAAGCACTCAACTGTTTCTCTCTCGTCTTTATCCGTTAAAAAAAGACGGTAAATCTTCACATATAAGTTCTTTTCCAAACAGCCTTTTATAGCGTGCATTTGATTTAAGCTGTTTTGATATTTGCTTTCGCATATCATTTTCTAATGATTCCATAGCCTTTGCGTCGGAATCGTCCTTGTTGCTTTTCCAATACAAATCCGCATATTCATCAATTTTTTCAACCCTTGCATTGACTAGTACGGATTCAATATATTCTTTGTGAAAGCGGTCAATATAATCTTTAACCTTTTCGTAATTCTCCGCTCTTTGTTTATCCCTTTCAAGTAACAGCTTTTTATTAAAATTATCCTCCGTTTTTTCGACGGGAATTAAAGAAAACTGTAAAGTTTTGGATAATGGATAGCAATTTATAAACTGTTCTTTCATCTTTTTCCTCCTTGCTTTTTATTTTATGATACCATTCACTTATTATTGGGTCAACCAAATTCTGTTGATAGACATTTATGGTACGTTTTTTTGTACATTTACCTTTAAATACAGATGCGTTGCGGTATTTCCTATATAATACATAACCCAAAAAGCGTCGGAGAAAGCAAATCTCCGACGCTTTTGCGAGTATATATTCAGGTCTTTACGGGAAACCCGTTGCCCGATTGCTTTTACAATTCTAAAATCGTATATATGAATTTGCCCATTTCGTCTATCACGTCCTCTGCTTGCGGAAAAACTCCGGTTGCGTTTAAATATCCGTGGCCTAGCCCGTTGTATACGACAAGCTTTGTTTTTACATTTGCGTTTGAAAGCTTATGAGCCCAAGCAACGGCGTCTTTTTTCAGATAGTCAAGCGCGCCTACTGTAATAAATGTCGGAACATTGCCGCTTGCGTCGAAAATGTACGGATTATTGTATTCGTCGGGCGAGAGTATGCCTATCTGCTTAAAATTGCAGCGTGTAAGCATTTGCATTTGTTTTATTACGCCTTTTGAAACGGCCTTTTGTGACGGCTCAAATTTGTAGTCGGAATATCCTTTTTTATAATACTCGTCGGTAAAACCGAACATATTCAAGGTAGGATAGAGCAGAAGCTGCGCTTTGATTTTTCCGGTACCCTTGTATTTGGTAGAGCACGCTTGAGCAATATTTCCTCCGGCACTGTCACCGCAGACAAAAATTCTATCCTTGTTTATTTTGAATTCGCCACAGCCGCGGCTTATATATTCCAATACGTCAAAGCAATCGCTGTACGGTGCGGGATAGGTGTTTTCGGGCAAAAGCCTGTAATCTATGCTGATTACCTTAACGGCGAATTTATCAACGAGCATTTTTAAGCTCTCGTCATACGGCGCGAGCGTTCCGCCGACAAATGCGCCGCCGTGAATGAAAATCATTGCCGTCCTTGTGCCTTCACATTCCGCATTTTCATATATTCTGATCGGAATATCAAATCCGTCGGAAGCTTTAATGTGTTTGTTTTTGATTGAAACGCCTTTTATATGACAGTTTGCATAAGAAATCCTGTCACAGCCCTTTCTGAAAAAACCGAGGCTTCTCTCGGTTATTTTTAAATGAATACCGTTTAGAACAAAATCCGGGACAAGCTTTAGTTTCTTTGCCATTTTGCCTATGGGCCCGCCGAGCATGCGCGGATCTATGCCGTATTTTGATACGGCGTCGGGCGCATACTTGGCTGTGTAAGTTAAATTTCCGTCGGCTTCCGCGTAGGCTGTTCTCTTTAATTCGTTCAAGAACTCCTCGCTGTACCATTTTTTATCAAAGCTCTTTTTATTATTATTCATAATACACCTTCTGCCGATGATATGGTATAACTATATCATAATAAGGACGGTTGTCAATAAAACAAGTTAAGTGTATAATTATTAATATATTGATTATGCGAAAGGTTTGTTATGTCTCATATTATCCCAACTCCGTTATTTGAAAAAACAGATGAAACAAAAAGATTGTTCATAAAATCTTTGTCGCTTGACGAAAGAAATGTCAACGGTTCTGTTAAAGATGATTTTTATGATTTTATACGTAAACTCAAACTGCCGGTCGGAAATGATGTTGTTGTTAGTTTTATGCATGATTTTTCGCTTGAAAATGAAGAATACAGACTTGAAGTAAACGAAAAAATCACTGTGTATTCGAGTGGGGAGGCAGGAAAAGTGTTTGCTCTGCAAACACTCAAGCAACTACTGTTTGAATACGGCAGAACGATTCCGTTTATTGCGATAAAGGATAAGCCTAAGTATAAAATCAGAGGCTTTATGCTTGATGTCGGAAGATATTTCTTTCCCGTAGACGAGGTCAAGCTGTTTATTAGAAAAATGTCTCTGCACAAGCTTAATTTTCTGCATTTGCATTTGACGGAGGACCAGGGATGGCGAGTTGAGATTTACAAATATCCGTTGCTGACGCAAATCGGGTCGGTAAGGAAAAAGACAAATTTTAATCATAGGCAACATAAGGGCTATTACACAAAAGCTCAGATTAAAAGTATAGTCAAATATGCACATGATTTCGGTATTTCAGTTATGCCTGAATTTGATATTCCGGGGCATAGCAGAAGTGCTCTGGCTTGTTATAATTACCTCGGCTGTTTTGAAAGAAATTTGCCGGTCGCCGACCATTGGGGAGTAAAGCATGATGTTTTGTGTGCAGGGAAAGAAAGCACATATGAATTTGTCGAGGATATAGTGGATGAACTTTGTGAGCTTTTTCCGGATAAGTATTTTCATATAGGCGGCGACGAGGTGCCGAAACACAGATGGCATCTTTGCCCGCATTGTCAGGCAATGATGAAGAAGCTTGGCTTAAATAACGAGGATGAGCTTCAGTGCTGTTTTATGAACAGAATCAATGATTATTGCGCAGGCAAGAATAAGCAGGCGTTTATGTGGAGTTGGGATTTGAAGGATGATAAGCTGCTTTCCGAAAATTTGGGCTTTACGAAATGCGGAGACATAAACACGGGCGACAGACCGTTTATCGATACAAGCTCAAAAGCATATTATATTGATTTGCCTTACGGGTACATAAGTCTCAAAGATACCGCCAACCATAAATTATACGACGGAAATTGCCTCGGTGCGGAAGCAACGTTATGGACGGAATATGTTCCCAATATGAAAAAAGCGGACAAAATGACTTATCCTAGGCTTGGAGCTATGTGCGAAACTGTTTGGCGCGGAGAAAATTCATATGAACAGTTTCATAATAAGCTTGATTATTATTACTCATATCTTGATAAAAACAGAATCGGATATTCAAAGCTGCATTTTGCAAATCCGAACAGGGTACTTGGTTTTTTACAGAGGCTTTGGTTTGAAAAACGACAGCTCACATGGGAAGGATTATCAAATATTTTTGACGATTTAAAAGTTAAGTATATTGCAAAAAAGAGCAGTAATTTATAATTTTATGCGGATTCAGACGAGTGCGACGCTGATTAAAAAACTGTTCACTGTATGAGCAGACCGTTACATTTATTAAGCCGGAGGAGCGGCTCGACGAGATAACAGCACATCAAATAGGAAAAGCAAATTATACATGGGGCATAGGAAAGGTATAATATGGGGGTTATAGTTTGGAAGTGAAAAAAATTATATTTGTCTGCCACGGTAACATATGTCGTTCTCCTATGGCAGAATTTATATTTAAAAGTATGGCAAATAATCTCGGTGTGTCGGATAAATTTTCGGTATGTTCGAGAGCAACGAGTGATGAGGAAATATGGAATGGCGTAGGACAACCGATATATCCGAAAGCTAAAGAACAGCTTTTATATCACGGAATAGCAATAGGTGATAAAAAGGCGATTCAGCTAAAAAGAAATGATTATTATGAAGCGGATATGTTTATCGGCATGGACAGCGCCAATATACGTAATATGAAAATACTATTCGGCGGCGATGCGGATTACAAAATACACAAATTGCTTGAGTTTACGGGAAGCAAATCCGACGTTGCCGACCCGTGGTATTCGGGCGACTTTGACAAAGCATACAATGACATAGAAAAGGGCTGCAACGCTCTGCTCAATTTCCTCCTCTTTGAAAATTCTTGACTTTGATTACAAAAGTTGATACAATACAATAGCTCACTCGGAGGGCTGGTTATCGTATGGAAATAACAAGCCGGATAAGGTGCAGGCTGAAATGCCCGTTCCATATCCGGTCTTTTTTAATATTCAAGGAGTAGGTATGGATCTTTTAAAGGATAATGTCGGTAAGCTTTACCGCAAATTTTTTATAGCTTCATTCGGAAGTGCACTGATAGCGTGTATTTACGGACTTGTGGATATGGCTATGGTAGGGCAGTATCACGGACCGGACGGCTCTGCCGCAATGGCGGTAATTGCCCCAATTTGGAATATTATATACAGCTTTGGGCTTTTGTGCGGTATAGGCGGCTCGGTGATTTATGCCGTCGCAAGGGGAGAACGCGATGACGTAAAAGCGGCAAACGGATATTTTACCTCTGCATTTATACTCGGAGTTTTATGGGCGTTGATACTTTGGGTCTTGGTGTGGGTCTGCGAGGAACCGCTTCTCAGGCTTTTCGGCGCAAATGACGCACTTATGCCGCTTTGCAAAGAATATATGGTAGCCCCAAAGCTTACTGTTCCCGTATATGTATTTATAAATCTGCTCTCGTCGTTTCTCCGTAATGACGGTGACCCCGGCAGAGCCACAAAAGCCGTTATTTTCGGCGGTATATTCAATGTGTTCGGAGATTATTTCTTTGTGTTCACATTGGATATGGGAATTAAAGGCGCGGGAATTGCAACAGCAATGGGAGCTTCAATGTCCGTTCTTGTGATGCTTACGCATTTTATCAGCAAAAAGAATACGTTGAAATTCGTAAAGCCTCTAAGAATACTTAACAGCTTTAAAATGATAAGCGTCAACGGATTTTCTTCATTTATAGTTGACGTGGCAATGGGCATAGCCACAATGCTGTTTAACCGCCGTGTAATGGAGTATCTCGGTACGGACGCACTTGCGGTTTACGGAGTAATAGTTGTTGTAGGCACTCTTGTACAGTGCTGCTCTTACGGTATCGGTCAGGCGGCACAGCCCGTAATTTCGCGTAATTTCGGTGCCGGACTTACAGACAGAATTAAGACAATGCTTAAGTACAATATCATAACCGCCGCTGTTTTCGGAGCGATTTGGACGGTTCTTTCTATGGCTATGCCGCAGGTGTTTATAAAGCTGTTTATGACGCCCACTCCCGAGGTGCTGTCAATAGCTCCCGGAATAATCAGAATTTATGCGATTTCATTTGTACTGCTGCCGTTCAATATCTATTCAACGTACTATTTCCAGGCTATTATGAGAGCCAAGATATCACTTATCGCATCCGTTGCAAGAGGTATTGTAATAAGCGGTGCTCTGATACTTTTCTTGCCTGTTGCTTTCGGCGGAAATGCAGTTTGGTGGGCAATGCCTATAACAGAAGCCGTTGTATTTGTGTATTCGGCTGTTATGATGAAAAAAGTGAAGCTGTCAAGATAGTATTCTGCTGTCGAGCAAAAAACGAGTCATTGCAAAAGCAGTCAAAAAGGTGTATGCTTATCTTGATTTTTACTGAAAAGAGGAGTTTTCGGTTGACTGTTGACGAAGCACTCTCAAGGCTTCAAAAATCTGCTTTCAGAGCTAAATTTCATCTGTCCGATGAGGATATAAATTATATCGACAAAAAAGGCTTGGATACCGTAAAAAGCCATGCGGAGGATTTTATAAAGAAACGTCTTGCACCGGCGGTTATACCAAACGACGGCAAGCAAACGCCGATGCGCGGTCACCCCGTGTTTAAGGCTCAGCATGCCTGCGCCTGCTGCTGTCGAGGGTGTTTAAATAAGTGGTATCATGTAGAAAAGGACAGAGAATTGTCTTATGACGAGCAAAGGCGGATAGTTAATCTGTTAATGGCTTGGATAGAAAGAGAATACCGCAGTTATAAAAATAATACATAAAAGCAGTCCCGTGAAGGAGAGTAAACTTCACGGGACTTTTTCTTTATTCGCTTACTAAGTTTTTAATGACCTCAACCATCTTGAGCATAGCATTTACAGGTATTGCTTCATAAATACTGTGGAAGTTCATTCCACCGGTTGAAAGGTTGGGGCAGGGCAGACCCTCAAACGAAAGCCTTGCACCGTCGGTTCCGCCGCGTATCGGTGTAATTTGCGGCTCCACACCGGCTTTACGCATTGCTTTTTTTGCTCGTTCTACTATGTCTATATGCTCTTTAATGACATCAAGCATATTGTAATAGCTGTCTTTAATTTTAGCCGAAACCGTGTTTTCTCCGTATTTGCGGTTGAAAAATTCAACAAGTACGGTAATAAATTCCTTGCGCTTTGCAAAGCTTTGCTTGTTGTGATCTCTGATTATCATATGAAGAGTTGCCTTGCTCTCGTTGCCGTTAACCGATGAAACGTGATAAAATCCCTCGCGATTTTCGGTGTGCGCGGGAGCTTCGGCGGCAGGAAGCATATTTATAAATTCAGTAAGATACAAAACAGCGTTTTTCATCTTGTTTTTAGCCGTGCCGGGATGCGTGTTGACTCCGTTGAAGGTTATTTTTGCACCTGCCGCGTTGAAGTTTTCATATTCTATTCCGCCAAGCTCTCCGCCGTCAACGGTATATGCAAAATCCGCGTCGAAAGTTTCAAAATCGAACTTGTCGGCACCTCTGCCTATTTCTTCATCGGGTGTAAAACAAATTGAAATCTTGCCGTGGCAAAGCTCTGCGTCATCGCAAATTTCGCGGCACGCCTCGACTATTTCGGCAACACCGGCCTTGTCATCCGCGCCGAGAAGCGTTGTTCGGTCGGTAACTATAATATCCTCGCCCGAATATTTGGCATCTATCATCGGCGCATTTGTGCCGTCAAATTTTATTATTTTTGCTTTGACGTCTTTTCCGCTGACATCGGGAGACGTGTCCATATGAGAAATTAATCCGATTTTGGGCAGCTTCTCAAATCCTTTTGTAGCAGGTATATGTCCGTAAACATAACCGTATTTATCACGGTAAGCGTCACTTACACCTATGCTTTTCAGCTCTTTTACAAGGTAATCCGCAAGAACTGTTTGTTTTTCCGTTGACGGTATGCTCTCGCTGTTTTCGTTTGAGGTCGTTTCGAATTCGACGTATCTTAAAAATCTGTCAATAACACTCATCTTATTCATTCCTATCTGAAAAAATTATGCCTTTTCGGTACAAAATGATTTTAACATACGGCTATTATCTTTTCAAGCATATAAAAACCGCCCGTACCTTAAACGATACGGGCGATCTGTTTTTGTGCTTAGTGTCTTAAGAGAAATTACTTCTCAAGGGTAGCATACTGGAAGTACCAATAGCCGCACGGGCTGTGCCATACGCCCTTAAGCTCGGGCTTCTGGAGCCAGAAGTCATTGTAATAAGCAACGGGGATGCAGGCGTAATCTTCCATCATGGTCTTTTCAGCCGCGTGGAGAGCCGCAAAGTGAGCTGCGGAGTCTGCAACCTTAGAGTTAGCAATGTCAGCGTCAAAAGCAGAGCTGTTGTATTTACCGTCGTTGTTGCCGTTGGTAGAAGTGAAGAGATCAAGCATATTTGAGGCGTCATTATAGTCTATTACCCAGCCGTTGCGAGCCATATCGTAATTGCCTGCACGACGCTGAGGAGTGAATGAAGACCATTCAACAATGTCAATCTTCATAGTGATACCGAGCTGAGCATAAGCACTCTGGAGATACTCTGCAACAGCCTTGTGGTAACTTGCATCGTTTGTTGAGTAGGTGATGGTCGGGAAGCCCTTACCGTCGGGATATCCTGCCTCTGCGAGAGCCTTTTTAGCCTCCTCGAGATTAGCCTGATAATCCTTGCTGATATAGGTCTCTCCGCCGTTTTCCTTAACTGCGTTATCGAAGAACATACCCTCGTTATCAACAACGCCGGGACCTGCAAAGTTATAGGCGGGGGAGTATGTGCCCTGCATTATGGTGTTTGCAATGTAGTCGCGGTCAATTGCAAGGTTAAGAGCCTTGCGGACATTCTTGTTGTTGAAGGGAGCCTTGTTAAGGTTCATGCTGAGATAGTAGGTGCCGAGAATGGTGTCAACATAGAATTCTCCGCCGTCAGCAGCCTTCTTGAGAGTCGGGATTTCCTCGGTGGGAACATCCTTAATGAGCTGAGCCTCGCCGCTGTTGTATGCGGTGAAGGAAGCACTTGAGTTTTCGAGAAGCAAGAATGTGAGCTTGTTGTTAACTATGCGCTTAGAATCCCAACCACCTTTGTAGTTCGGGTTCTTTTTGCATACAATGCGCTCACCGGGAGTCCATTCGGTAATCATGTACGGACCGTTGCAGACATAAGTATCGGGTTTTGTAGCCCAAGAGTCACCGTTAGCTTCAACGGTAGCCTTCTGTACGGGGCTCATAGTGCCGAATGCAACGATTTTGTCAAAGTAAGAGCAGGGGTAAGCAAGCTTGACTGTAAGAGTTTTGCCGTCCTCGCTTGCTACAACGTTGAGCTTGTCGGGATCGGGAGTAGTGGTGGGCTTACCGTCTTTATCCGGATTGCCGATAGCGTCCTGATAGCCCTCAACCATACCGATAACAGTCTCGGCATAGGGAGCGGCAAGCTCTGTGTTTGTAAGGCGCTTAAAGGTATACTCAAAGTCCTTGGCGTTAAGCTCGGTGCCGTCAGACCATTTAAGACCGTCACGCATTGTGAAAGTCCAAGTAAGACCGTCTTCGCTTACAGTGTACTTTTCAGCCTGACCGGGCTGAACCTTGTTGTCCTCATCAATTATGAGAAGCGTCTCATAGAGCGTGATGAGCATATTGCCGCCGTCAACAGTACTGTTAAGAGCGGGATCGAGCATTTCGGGGTTAGGTCCTATCTGAACCGTTATACCGGCGTCGTCCTTTTTGCTGTTGCCGCATGAACTCAGGAGTGCCATTGCCGACAGACACATGACAACTGCGAGTATCGCAGCAATAAGTCTTTTGGTTTTCATTAAATACATCTCCTTCTTATAGCAACTCGCGCTGCTTAAAAATATATCCATTGTGCTCCAGATGCACAATAAACAACTATTTTACCTTGTCAAGGTGATGGCAAGCTGCAAAATGGCCTGCCGAGATTTCGCGAAGCTCCGGGCATTTTTCGGCGCAAAGGCCGTCGGCATACGGGCAGCGGGTCCTGAAACGGCATCCGCTCGGGGGATTCAGCGGACTCGGAACATCGCCCTCAAGAGGAATTCTGTTAGAGGAGCGTGCAATTATCGGATCCGCCTCCGGTATAGCCGAAATAAGGCTCTTAGTGTATGGATGCGCGCTGTGTGTTATAAGCTCGTAGCTGTCGGCGAGCTCAACGAGCTTGCGAGATACATTACGCCTATACGGTTTGAAATATGTCTTACGACGCTTAAATCGTGCGCTATGAAAAGGTAGGTGAGACCGAGCTCGTTCTGCAAATCCTCAAACATATTGACGACTTGCGCCTGGATTGAAACGTCAAGAGCCGATACAGGCTCGTCGCATACGATGAATTCCGGATTTACCGCAAGAGCTCTCGCTATGCCGACGCGCTGCCTCTGACCGCCCGAAAACTCGTGCGGATAACGGTTGGCGTGCTCGCTGTTAAGACCGACGGTCTCAAGAAGCGATATGATTTTGTCGCGTCTTTCCTTTTTGTTGGCAGCAAGATGATGAATATCAATAGCTTCGCCGACAATATCTCCTATCGTCATACGCGGGTCAAGACTCGCATACGGGTCCTGAAATACCATCTGCATCTTTCTTCGATAGGGGAGCATATTCACCGCGATTTTTTTCTTTTTGTCAAATATGACGTCTCCGTCATATATTATTGTTCCGTCTGTGGGCTCGTAAAGCCTTAAAAGAGTGCGCCCTACTGTGGTTTTACCGCAGCCGGATTCGCCGACGAGTCCGAGAGTTTCGCCTTTTTTTATATAAAACGAAACATCGTCTACCGCCTGAACGTATTTTTTCTTTTTGCCTCTGCCTCCGGCAGGAAAGTACTGCTGCAAGTGCTGTACTTCTATGAGCTTTTTATCGTCACTCACAGTCTTTCTCTCCTTCCTCAAATTCTTCTTTTTGAAGCAGCCAGCAATGGCTGTAATGTGTGTCGCTTAAAACCGTTTTCGGCGGCATTTGCTTTAAGCATATCTTCATGCATTTTGAACATCTCGGTGCAAACGGACACCCTGCCGGCGGGTTGAGAAGATCGACCGGCTGCCCTTCAATCGGTACAAGCCTTTCCTTACTTTCGACATTCAGCTTCGGAATGGATTTTATAAGACCCTTTGTGTATTCGTGCTTCGGCTCATAAAATATCTCGTCTGCCGTGCCGTATTCAACTATATGACCCGCATACATAACTGCAATTTTTTCGCACATACTCGCGACAACGCCAAGGTCGTGAGTTATCATAATTATGCTCATTCCGAGCTTTTACGCAAATCCTGCATAAGGTCAAGTATCTGCGCCTGAATTGTGACGTCAAGAGCCGTTGTAGGTTCGTCGGCTATTAAAAGCTTCGGCTCGCAGGCAAGAGCTATGGCAATCATAACTCTCTGGCGCATACCGCCCGAAAGCTCGTGCGGATACTGTTTAAGTCGCTTGGTAGGCTCGTTAATGCCTACAAGCTCCAAAAGCTCCTTAGCGCGCTCATATGCCTGTTTTTTGTCTTTATCCGTATGCAGCCTTATAACCTCTGTTATCTGGTTGCCTATTGTGTAAACGGGATTAAGGCTCGTCATAGGGTCCTGAAATATTATGGAAACCTCGTTCCCTCTTATCTTTCTGAAATCCTTATCGGTCATCTTTTCAATTTCGTGACCGTTAAATCTGATTGTTCCGCCTATAAGCTTGCCCGGGTAGGCGGTAAGCCCCATTATTGAATATGCCGTGACGGATTTTCCCGAACCCGATTCACCGACTATTCCGAGAACCTCGCCTTCATCCATCGAAAACGAAACGCCGTTAAGTGCTTTGACTTCGCCTGCGGGAGTAAAGAACGACAGCTTCTCGTCTTTTATTTCCAAAAGTTTTTCACTCAAAATATTTACCCTCCTTTAGTTCTTGAGCTTCGGGTCGAACGCGTCGCGCAGCCCGTCTCCGAGAAGGTTAAAGGCAAGTATGATAACGCTTATCAATAGCGCCGGTAAAAACAGCAGATATGGATAAGTGTTCATACCCTTTACGGCCTCCGTGGCAAGAGAACCGAGCGACGGCATGGGAGCCGTAACGCCGAGTCCGAGGAAACTCAAATAGCTTTCGGTAAATATTGCGGAGGGTATCTGAAGCGTGGTTGTTACTATAAGAGTACCTATGCAGTTCGTCAAAAGGTGCTTTCTGATTATACGCGAATTGCTTGCACCGAGTGCTCTTGCCGCGGTAACGTATTCGGACTCCTTGAGTACAAGTATTTGAGAACGTGTTATTCTTGCCATACCTACCCAGTATATCAAAACGAATACAAGGAATATTGCTATAAGGTTAGGTCCCATTCTCTGCATCCAAGTAAAACCCGGATTTGCAGAGAGCGCTTCGAGTCGCGGCTTTAGTGAGGTTGCAAGCAGAATTATTAAAAGTATATCGGGAATGGTATATAAAATGTCGGTAAAACGCATCATTATATTATCGACCCAACCGCCGGCAAAACCGGCTATTGCACCGAACAGCGAGCCGACTATAAGAACCAGCGCTGCGCACACAAGACCTACCGTAAGGCTTATTCTTGTGCCCATCATAAGGCGAACGGCAAAGTCTCTGCCGAGCTTATCCGTTCCGCAGATGTGAGGAAATACCTTTTGACCCGCGTCTATTTGCGCCTGTTCTGTTTCGCTGTACTGAAACGGGGAGAGGTTCTCGCTGTATTTTATTTGCTGCTCATAGCTGTACGGCCAAAAGCTGGGAAGAATGTAGGCAAAAACCACTATCAGTAAAATAAAGACAAGACTTATCATGGCAACCTTGTTTTTACGCAGACGTCTGAAGCCGTCCTTCCAAAAGTTGACACTGTCTCGCATTACAACAAGGTTTTCTTTTTCCGTCGTTGTAGCCGGTATAAAATCGTCTGCCTTCAAATGCAGACTCGGAAATTTTTTGTTCATCGGCGATGCCGCTCCTTACTTAAGTTTGATTCTCGGGTCGATTATTTTATACAGTATGTCAACTATGACGTTTGCAACTATGATAAGTGTCGCAAGGACAATTGTTGTTCCCATTATCATGGTGTAGTCGCGGTTGACTATGGCCGAAACAAATTCACGGCCGAGACCGGGTATTGCAAATATCTGTTCTACTATAAACGAGCCCGTCATAAGGCTTGCGAGCATTGGTCCGACGTATGTTATTACGGGGAGTATTGCGTTTCTGAGAGCATGCTTGAAGAGTATTTTGAAGTTTGAAAGGCCTTTGGCTTTTGCCGTTCTTATATAATCCTGCCCCATAACGTCCAAAAGACTTGAGCGCATAAGCCGCGTTATATATGCCGTCGGGTAAACCGACAGCGCCGTCACCGGCATTATATATGATGACAGCGTGTTAAGACCTACCGTTGGCAGTAGATTTAGCTTGCTGCCGAATGTATACAGTAAAATTACGCTGATTATAAAGCTCGGTATTGCGATACCGCACGTTGCGAGTACTATAATAAAGTTATCGGCAAATTTACCTCGGTTGTATGCCGAAAGACATCCGAGCGGTATGCCTACAAGAAGAGAGACGAGAACAGCTATTCCGGCGAGCTTTGCCGATACGGGAAATTTAGAAAAAATAATGTCCGATACGGTTCTTCCTCTTTGACGTAAGCTTACGCCCATATCGCCCTTGATAAAATCGGTAATATAGGTTATATATTGCTCAAATAAAGGCTTGTCCAATCCGTATTTTGCTGCGAGAGCTTCCTGTGCAGCCTTGCTTATGGATTTTTCCGCAACGAACGGACCGCCGGGAACAAGGTTCATAAGGAAAAACGTCAGCGTGGCAACAATGAAAATGCTGAGCAAGCCCATTGCTATGCGCTTGATGATGTACTTGGTCAAATGATAGACCCCCTGTTAATTTGTGTATTTTTTTCAAAAGACATAGAAGTCTTTTTATATTATTGTCTCAAATAACCAATTGTTGCTAAATCACAGGTATTCTTGACGATATTATTCGTACATTTTAGCACAATGTCTCACTAAAATCAAGATTTTTGCCTTGTATTTATTCAATTATTCCGCAAAGCAAAGCATTTTTTCGTGATATGTACCGATATAAGACATTTTGCCCACTAAATAACGATTTAAATATATTTGTAATTTTTTCTTGACAAAGAAAGAACGGCGTGATAACATTGTGGCAACATCTAAAAAACCTGTGATTAAGAAGAGTAGCTTTACTTAAAGCTTGCAGAGAGCGGTTGTCGGTGGAAATACCGCAGGGGAGAGTACAGCGAATGGACTTATGAGGGCGGCACGAAAGCGTTTGCGAGTAGCGGCCGACGGGTTCCGTACCCGTTATCAGAGCGGCTTGTATGTAAGTATAAGAAACGAGCGGTCGGTTTATCCGGCAATTTGGGTGGTACCGCAGGATTCAAAGTCTTGTCCCATATATGGGATAAGGCTTTTTTTATTTGCTTATTAAGGAGATAAGAATGAAATATTATTTAAGACGATGGCGATTTTTAAAATATAACATTGTACACTGATTTATTTTAAAAATTAAGGAGTCATCATCATGAAAAAAGTAAAAATAACGGTAGCGGTAATTTTAGCGGCAATAACAATATTCTTCGTAGGCTGTACGGCGAAAAAAGACAAGGTTCCGGTAATAGGCATCAGTCAGTACGGTGAGCACGCCTCGCTTGATAATTGCCGCGAGGGCTTCCTTCTCGGTCTTAAGGAGGCCGGACTCACAGAGGGTGAGGATTACACAATAGATTATCAGAATGCTTCGTTTGACAATGCCACCGCAACACAGATTGCCAATAACTTCTCTTCCAAAAACGTCGCGCTTATGTGCGCCATAGCAACCCCCTCGGCAACAGCTTGCTACGCTGCGGCAGAGGATAAGAACATTCCGGTTGTATTCAACGCCATAACAGACCCCGGTGAAGCAGGTCTTACAACAGGCAACATCACGGGCGTTTCGGATAAGCTTCCCGTTGACCCGCAGCTTGAGCTTATAAGGAAACTCCAGCCTGATGCAAAAACAATCGGTATCATTTACACAACAAGCGAACCGAATTCGGTATCAGCAATCGCCGAGTATAAAGAAAAAGCAGGTAACTACGGATTTACTATCGAAGCCATAGGCGTTGCCGATCAGGCGTCCGTTACACAGGCTGCCGATACTCTTATAAACAAGAAGGTTGATTGCATCACAAACCTTACCGACAATAATGTTGTAGGCGTCCTTCCGTCAATACTTGAAAAGACAAACGCCGCGGGTATTCCCGTATACGGCAGCGAAATTGAGCAGGTTAAAAAAGGCTGTGTGGCGTCTGCCGGTATCGATTATGTGGAGCTCGGCAAAATGGCAGGTAAGCTTGCCGCTCGAATTTTAAAGGGAGAAGCCAAGGCTTCCGACCTTCCGTATGAAACAGTGACCGAGTACAGCACATATATAAATTCCGACGCAGCAAGCGCTATGGGAATTACCGTTCCGTCGGATGTAGCCGCAAAGGCAATAGAATGTAAATAAGGTAGTGTAAAAAATGCTGGATCTTATTATAAGCACGTTAACTCAAGGCTTTATATACGCTCTTCTCTCCTTCGGCGTATATATTACATATAAAATATTGGATTTTCCCGATCTCACCGTAGACGGTAGCTTCCCTTTAGGAGCTGCCGTAACGGCTGTTTTACTTGTAAAGGGCGTAAATCCGTATCTCGCTCTTTTAATATCTTTTCTTGTCGGAGCTCTTGCCGGATTTGTCACGGGATTTATCCACGTCCGTTTGAAGGTGCGCGACCTGCTTTCGGGTATTATAACAATGACGGCTTTATTTTCAATAAATCTGCAGATAGCCGGTTCAAATCTTTCAATCGCGCGTGAAAAAGATACTATATTTACATCTCCCGCTACAATGTCGGTTTTCGGGTCGATGTCGCTTATTTTAAGAAAACTTATCGTTTCCGCAATTCTGATGATAGTCTGTAAGGTACTTCTTGACCTTTACTTTAAGACAAAAAACGGCTTTTTGCTTCGCGCGGTAGGTGATAACAGCGTACTTGTAACCTCTCTCTCAAAGGACAAGGGCACAATAAAAATAATCGGACTTGTAATATCGAACGCTCTTGTGGCTCTTTCGGGTGCCGTTGCCTGTCAGGAGCAGCGCTCGTTTTCCGCGATGATGGGAACCGGTCAGATAGTGTTCGGCCTCGCAGCGGTGATTATAGGAACAACGCTTTTCAGGCGCGTAAGCTTTATAAAGGGCACCACCGCCGTAATATTCGGCAGCGTAATTTATAAAGCGTGCATACAAATTGCAATAAGCCTCGGCTTGCCTGCGAATCTTTTGAAGCTATAACGGCTGTTTTGTTCCTGGCAATACTTGTTCTCGGCAATCTTCAGAAAGGCTCGGTGAAGAAAAATGTTGGAGCTTAAGCATATTTCAAAAATATATAATCCCGGGCTCGTTACGGAGATGTGCCTTTTCGACGATTTTAATTTTACCGTAAATGACGGGGAATTCGTCTCCGTAATAGGCTCAAACGGCAGCGGGAAAACCTCCATGCTAAATATAATATGCGGAAGTATACCCGTAAACGCAGGCGAAGTTCTTATAAACGGCAAGTGCGTGAATAAAAAGAAGGATTTTGAACGCTATGCCTATATCGGCAGAGTGTACCAAAATCCATCAATGGGCAATTGCCCGAATATGACAATACTCGAAAATATGTCGCTTGCCGACAATAAAGGGAAGCCCTTCGGTTTGTCATTTGCGCTCAATAAAAAACGATATGATTTTTACCGCGAACAGCTTTCGTCGCTCGGTCTCGGACTTGAGGATAAATTGCACGTGAAAATGGGCTCGCTGTCGGGCGGTCAACGTCAGGCGGTTTCACTTATTATGGCAGCGCTGACACCGATAGACTTCCTTATCCTTGATGAGCACACCGCTGCACTTGACCCCAAGACCGCGGAAATAATTATGGAGCTTACCGATAAAGTAGTTAAGCAGAAAAAACTTACGGCTGTTATGGTAACGCATAATCTGCGCTATGCCGTGGAGTACGGCTCGCGCCTTGTTATGATGGACAGGGGCAATATTATACTTGATAAGGCGGGCGAGGATAAGAAGAATACGTCGATAGATGATATTCTCGCAATATTTAATAAGATAAGTATTGAATGCGGAAATTAACATTTTTTATATAAATACGCATATCAAAGCAGCTTTGAATTTTAAAATCGGCTTCTCAATTTAAAAATATATAAAAATGACCGAAAGCAGAGATTATTTTCCGCTTTCGGTCAAAATTTTGGTCGGAGTGAAGGGACTCGAACCCCCGACATCCTGCTCCCAAACGGACCTATGAAGGCAATTTCCGCTAAAAATAGCTTTTTCCGCCCCTTTCCGCTCGGAAAGCGGTGCTCTTCGGCACTCCCCAGTCCACTGTTTCCGAGTGCTCCGAAACGGTAGGTGGTCTGTTATGTGGTCAACAGAATTTTTTGCGGAATAATACGATCTCCTCGCCTCCCGCATTTACGCGAGGAGCGAGCGCTTTTTATACGGTTATTATAACTCTGAACAACCCCTGATTCAAGTCAAAATTTGCACCGCAGTAGACAAAGAAAAAGGGAATCACATAAGAACGAGGAATGGGATATTAAATTTGTGACGAAAAGCAGATAAATAATGAAATCACAGTATTTCTCGGTCGAAAACTGTTGAAATATGGTATGGAGTATGGTATACTATATATTAGTGATAAAATGCACTGACTATAACTATCTATGAGGTGTAATACAATGGCCGCAAGCTATAAAAAATTGTTCAAGCTTCTGATCGACCGTGATATGAAAAAGAAAGAACTCGCCGAAAAAGCCGGCATCAGCATCGCAACTATCACCAAGATGGGCAAAGACGGCGCTGTAGTCTCCAGCGATGTGCTTGTTAAGATATGCTCTGCGTTGGGTTGCACTATGGATGATATTGTAGAAATCATACTCGAACAGGAGGATAACTGAAATGGAACATTTAAGTTAGGAGAATTGTTCTGCGGCCCTGGTGGAATTGCGTGCGGTGCTCTGCGGGCAAAAAGTGATGATGGCTCCTTCACCATTGAGCATGCTTGGGCGAATGATTATGATGCGGATACATGTGAAACATATCGTAAAAACATCTGCCCCGAATCTCCTGAAACGGTTCATTGCGGCGATGTACGTGGATTGGATATTCAAAAACTTGGAAAGATCACGGCCTTCTGCTATGGGTTCCCGTGCAACAGCTTCTCTAATGTTGGTAAGCACCAAGGCTTTGAAAATGAGAAGTTTGGGCAACTATACTGGTATGGTATTGAAGTGCTTAAAGCTTATCAACCAAAATGGTTTGTTGCGGAAAATGTATCAGGAATACGCTCGGCAGGTTCAGGTGACTTTGAAATCATTCTAAATGATATGCGTAAGGCTGGTTACAAATTGAATGTTCACCTCTATAAAGCCGAGGAATATGGCGTGCCGCAAACACGACATAGGGTGATCATTGTTGGGATTCACAAAGATGAATCGGTGAAGTACAGAGTCCCCGACCCTGCAGTATATGCTAAGTGCGATGTAACTGCGAGAACTGCATTATCTAATATTCCAGAGAATGCTCCCAATAATGAAGTAAGAAAACTTGCTGATAAGGTTGTCAGAAGATTATCATATATCAATCCTGGTGAAAATGTGTGGCAAGCAGAGGAAAGACTGGGAGAGGATTTCCCGAGTGAATTAAGAATTCACACCAAAACTAAGATCAGTCAAATTTATCGTAAACTTGATCCCAATAAACCTGCTTATACTGTAACAGCTGCGGGTGGTGGTGGCACATTTATGTATCACTGGACAGATCGAGAATTGACAAATAGAGAGAGGGCAAGAATACAAACTTTTCCCGACGATTATGAGTTCGTAGGTAACTATAGCAGTGTAAGAAAACAAATCGGCATGGCCGTACCGTGCAAATTATCCGAGGTAGTTATAACCGCTGTATTAAATAGTTTCGCGGGGATTGATTATCCTTGGATCAAAGCCAATCTGGAGGAAGATGAATGATTCCAAAAATTGATGATATTACTGGTATTCCGACATTTATCACATCGGATTTTGACGAACCCATTTTATACACACCTGCGAGAACAGAGTTTTCGCAGCCTTGTTCCTCTTTGAAGATTATTACCGCATTTACTGATTGTGATAGAATCTCAACCCATATGATAAAACTTTCGGAAGGCATGAAGAACAGCAGATTGATCAAAGGTCTGTCGGTTGAAATCATACTTGGTATGACCAAATCCAGCCTTTCGCAGAAAAAGCATGAAGATATCTGCCGTATGATTCGATTTCTTAACACATCTAAAGGGATGCCCAAAATCTCGTGCAGATACATTTGCCAAGGCTCGGAAGTGCATTCGAAAGTGTATATCTGGACATATCCGGATGAGCATGTAGGTGATATGCCTTATATCGCCTTCTGTGGTTCTTTGAATTATACCATGAATGCCTTTTACAAGCGCAGAGAGTCTGTTAGTATGTGTAACTCTCTTGAGGCTTATTGTTATTATAAGAATCTTTTGCCCGATACAATTGATTGTTTTGATCCGTCTGCTTCTGAGAAGTTAAAGAATGTTATCAACAATACCGCAGAAAATTTTGTTGAACCTGATAACTCTGAGAAAGATTATCTAGTTTATGATAAGGAAACACCGATTGACACACTGAATGTTTCTCTTTTGCGTGCGGACGGCAGTGATACGGGATATGGCTCGGGTATTAACTGGGGTATTCGTAAAAACGGAACGAAGCGAGATCAAAATCAAGCCTATATTCCGTATAATCACAAAGATAAAAAGGCGGGCTTCTTTCCGGATAGAGAAAATCCCGATGATGAAAACTGCCCGATGTTTAAAGTGATCACCAAAGATTTTGGTTCTTTCCATATGAGAATGGCACAGCAAGGAAACAAAGCCTTGCACAGTGTAGAAAGTAATGCAATCTTGGGTGAATGGATTCGTAAAAGAATTGGCGCTCCTGCAGGTGGTTATGTTACTAAGCAAATGTTGGAGCTTTACGGAAAGACATATGTTACTTTCAGAAAGTATGAAGACGGTACATATCTTTTGGATTTTTAACCGTTGAATTTGGAGAATGCTATGCCGAGTGTTTGTAGTCTGTTTAGCGGAATAGGTGGAATCGATCTTGGTTTTATACAAGCCGGATTTGACATCGTATGGGCAAACGAAATGGATGCCGCCGCTTGCAGAACATATCGTCATAACTTTCCAAACGCCAATCTTATTGAAGACGATATAAAAAGAATTGTAACTTCTGATATTCCGGACTGTGATGTGTTGACGGCAGGTTTCCCTTGCCAACCGTTTTCGATTGCAGGGCTCCAAAAAGGATTTAAAGATCGAGACGGAAACTTGTTTTTCGAGATAACGAGAATTATTGATGCTAAAAGGCCGAAGGTGGTTTTCTTAGAAACGTTCCGAACTTAATGAAACATGATGACGGCAAAACTTTTCTAGTAATATTCAACGGTTTAGCGCAGTTGGATACACCGTATATTATAGAGTTCTTGCATCCAATGATTACGGAAATCTTCCGCAAATAAGAAAGCGCATTTATATCGTTGCAATTCGCGAAGATATATCAAATCGTCTATACCAATATCCCGAGCCGATAGAACTTACTTTGAAATCATCGGATATACTTCAGCGAAGCGAACACAAAAATGATATTTACTATTACAACGGAACAGGGATGTACTCATATTTGAAAGACAATATGAAAGATAAAAATGCGATTTACCGTATTACAGATCATGAAGTTAGATGGACTAATAACGAAATGTGTCCAACCTTGACTGCAAACATGGGTACTTATCCTGACAGAGTTCCTGTGATTTGGGATGATTTTGGGATCAGAAAACTTACTTTGCGAGAGTGTCTTGATTTTCAAGGTTTCCCAAGCGAGTTTTATTTTCCGAATACAATTACTATTGAAGATGCATATAAGCAGATAGGGAATTCTGTTTGTGTACCAGTTGTTAAGAGAATATCGACCGAAATAAAAAAAATAGTAACCAAAACATTATAATGAAGGTGTTTCAGATTTATGGATCGACATACGCCAGAACAAAGACGCAAAAATATGCAGGCAATAAAAAATAAAGATTCCGAAATAGAATGTCTGTTGAGAAAAGAGCTTTGGAAGCGCGGTCTGAGATATCGAAAAAATGTTAATAAAGTATTTGGCAAACCGGATATCGTGTTTATGGGCAAAAGAGTTGCTATTTTCTGCGACAGTGAATTCTGGCACGGTCATAATTGGGATGAACAAAAAAATGATTTTAAATCTCACCAAGAATTCTGGATACCTAAAATCGAACGAAACATGGAACGCGATCGAGAGGTAACGCAGAGACTCGAAGCCGAAGGATGGACGGTTCTTCGTTTTTGGGGTAAGGATATTAAGCAAAATGTCGCAAAGTGTGCTGATGAAATTATAGCAGTAATCCTAAAAAAGTAACTTTACATATTAATATTCACTTTAGAAAGAATATATAATTCTGGATTGCTTGTTATGGCTTCACTTGTGTTTTTATCAATAAAGGTGCTGTCATTGATGGAATTGTAAAAAAATGTATTGCTATTAAATCTTCCGGATAATATTTTCAATAATTCAGCTTGCGTATTTCTTTTTGTTGAATCTATTGCATCAGATTTATATAAGTCTTGAATTACCATATATTGTTTGTCTTGTAGCTTTTGGAATTCAAGTAAGAATTCCGCTTGATCAGAACAGCCTAAAATCGGATCACCCACATTTATATAGTCGCAAAACGAAAAGTATTTCAGCTGTTTGTATGGGTGAAGTATATAACTTGTAAACGATTGAATATCTTCTCTCGAGTAATTGCTTTTGAAAACTCTACTCATTTCAGAAGATTTTATTAAAACGGTTATTATTTTACTCATATAAATCCCTTTATTTATTGTTTAGGAGGTCCTGTATGTTAAAACCGATTGATATTCCGATTAAAATCCATCCTCGTGCTTTGTCTGCTTTCGGAGAAGATTTAATAACAAACGATAATATTGCAATTATTGAGTTAGTTAAAAACTCGTATGATGCATATGCTCTTAAAACTGAAATCATCTTTGGATCTGACGAACACGGAAAATCGTACATAGAAATTAAAGATGATGGTTGCGGAATGACTAGAGAAATAATAGAGTCTGCTTGGGCCACCATTGCTACATCATATAAGAAATCAAAGCCGTTTATTACAAGGAGATTTACTAGTATTGATTCGAATGGCAACGAACATACTGAAGAAAGAACAAGGATAGTATCAGGTAACAAGGGATTAGGTCGTTTTTCTGCGGCGAGATTGGGGCACGAAATGTGTATTATTACAAAACATCGTGATGATGAATGTATTAGTGCATATTTTGATTGGCGCTCTTTTGATGAAGCTACCGCAATAAGTGATTGTCGCATATCTCTTTCATATCAAACTGAAAATGTTTTTGCTGATAATATTAATGGAACCGGTACATCAATTATAATTAAAGCCCTCAGATCTGAGTGGAAAGAAGACGAAATCAATGCACTTATATCTGAGCTTTCAAGATTAATAAACCCATTTGAAAACCTCAGCGATTTTTCTATAACTCTAAAATCACGATATTTTGATGATGCGATTGAAATTAAACCACATAGCTTTATTAACAGACCAATTTACAAAATATCTGGTCAAGTTAATGATTCAGGTGAGGTTTCGTGGGTGTATGCCAATGATACTGGAGACAAAACCAGAAAGTCTGAAGGGATAATACAATGGAATCAGGAGAATTATGGAAAAATCGCTTTACAAAAGTATGTGTGTGGTAAGTTTTCTTTTGAAATACGTGCGTGGGATCTTGACCCGGAAAGCATATCATCGTTACATGGAAGATTTAATATAGAGAAGCGTCAAATTCGAAATTACATTTCACAGTATAAGGGATTATCGGTTTATAGAGATAATGTTTTAGTGTTACCAAAATCTGAATCTGCAAGAGATTGGCTGGGACTGGATGCCAAGCGTATTAGTAAAGTTGGTGACAGATTAAGCACCAGTCAGATTGTAGGCATTATTAATATCTCTAATGAAAATAATCCTGGAATAAAGGACACTACCGATCGAGAGAAGTTGGCAGACACGCCTGAATATCGTCAGTTTGAAAATGTGATTTTAAGTATAATTAACACTCTTCAAAACGAGAGGACATCTGACAGAACAACGCAAACGCCCAAAACTACTTTGACCGATATAATAGCTCCTTTATCCTCGAAAGCATTGGTGGAAGATGTCGAGCGAGCTATTGACGAAGGACAACCAACAGAACAAATATTGAGCTACGTTCAAAAATATGATGCCCAAAATGAAGATCAATTAAACAAATTAAATGACAGGTTGGTATATTATGCACAAACAGCTTCTTTGGGTTCTGTTGCTTCTGTGATTATGCATGAGATACTGACAGGAATGACAACCATCAAGCGTTTTTTAAACAAAGCACAAAACTATAACGATTATTATGATGATAGAACACGCAAATATCTTGATGATGCTAATACTAGTCATAAGAGGTTGTTGGATGTAACTGCCAGTTTTAGCCCTCTATATAGAAGAGACTTACGAAAAAAAGATAATTACTGTAATTTGCTTGAATGTGTACGCAAAAGTATTCGATTGATTAAAGCAAAAAAAATCAGTTGTGATATTAAATTTTTATACGATATCGATCCGAATATTGTAGTACAGATGGCTGAAGGAGAGTTGCAAACTGTATTAATAAATTTTTTTGATAATGCATGCTATTGGATTAAAGAGTCCAAAAACAGTGACAAGCGAATAGTTGTATCAGTAAAAAAAGCTTGAGAATGGTAGAATTGAAATAACAGTAAGCGATACTGGAACTGGTGTTTCTGCTGAGAATGCAGAAAAAATCTTTGTTCCCGGAGTTACTGGGAAACCAAAAGGTATTGGAATGGGATTAGTGATAGTAACAGAATTGGTAAACGCATATCACGGAAAAGTCGGATTGAAAATTCCTGGAGATATGTCAGGGGCTTCATTTGTGTTCGATTTACCGTTACGGAAAGGATAAGTAATGAAAGTTTTAATGATTGAAGATAATGAAGAAACCATTCATGGCTTGATAGACGCTGTTGATGAGCGTGGTTGGGAACATGAAGTAGCTACTTTTAAAGACGCACAAGATAAAATAATAACATTCGATCCTGATGTAATTGTCATGGATTGGATGTTTGATGACGAAGATGCGGAGTTAGGGAAACCCATTCTTGAGGATGTTTTATCAAAGGAGTTTCGTCCTGTAATTGTCTTTTCCGCACACGATTTATCCACTGTTTTAGAAGATACTATAAATGAATTCCCATTAATTAATTTCACTCGAAAAGGAGGGGATGATTCCGAGCTGGCGTGCACTATCGATGGCTGGAAAGAATCTGCGGTAGCCTTGTCAAATTTGCGACATAATATGAATACTGCTTTAGTCGAATCTGCGAAAGCGTTAAAGAATTTTCGCAATATGGATGCGTTCCCTGAAGAGTCGGTCGTTTCTTACATGCTTTCAAAGCGAGCTATACAGTTTTTTGAACAAATTGAAGTTGGAGAATATCCACCAGCTTGGATCCAGTATTCATATCCTCCAGTGACCGAGAATCTATTGGTGGCTGATATTATTAGATTTTATGGTGAAGATAAAGATCAATCAGTTCCAGGAATACCCGATGAATATGCTGTAATACTTACCCCAAGTTGTGACATGGCAAATCACGGTTCAGATGTGTTCAAAGTTTTAATTGCGAAATGTTGTGGTAAGGAAAAAGTTTCAGAAGTGCGCCTTAAATCAAATGAAAATACTGAAACCGGAAAAGGTAAAGATAAAGTAGTATCTGTTGTCAAAGAATTACGTTACGGTTACAACAAAGCGTTTGTAGCATTACCCCCATTGCCTAATGTCTTACCTGGTATGACCATTGATTTAAAAAATGTAGATTATATGTTAATGGCTGATGTTGCATCTTCATTTGATGAGTTTAACAAAGAATTCCATAAAGCATATAGAGTGGCATCCATAATTAGTCCGTTTAGAGAACAGCTTGTGTGGGCACACATGATTAATTCTTGTAGGCCTGGAATGCCCGAAAGAGATATGACAACCTGGGCGAAAGGAATATTGGGATAATGTATGCGATAGATTTTTTTTGCGGCGGGGGAGGAATGACTCGTGGACTATTGGATGCTGGCATCCAAGTGCTTGCGGGTATAGATTCCAATCCGGATTGCCGTGAAACATATGTAAAAAAACAACCATAATACATATCTTTTGTGTGATATTTGTAAATTAACACCCGAGGAACTAATCGAAAAATATCCAATACTGAAAACCCGCGACGAAGTATTGCTTGTCGGATGTGCACCATGCCAACCGTTTAGTTTATTAAGAAAAGAAGAGTATGATGAAAACGGCAATCCGATACCTCATAAATCAGTAAACTTACTTACAGAGTTCGGACGATTTGTGAAGGCTATTAAGCCTGCGCATGTTATGGTCGAAAATGTCCCAGGTCTCAAAGGGAAAGGCTCTGATGTTCTTGATCGCTTTAAGCTTATGCTGAAAAAAGAAGGTTATGAATGGGATGAAAAGGTCCTTTATGCTAAAGATTACGGTGTGCCACAGAATAGAAGAAGATATGTTCTGATTGCTTCCCGATTATTTAAACCTGTAATACCAGTGGCTACACACGGGAATAAACCTGAACTCTTGCCATATTGCACTGTGCGTCAAGCAATCGCAAAATATCCGGCTATTGTTGCCGGTGAAGTGCATATAACTGTTCCCAACCATCGATGTGCAAATTTAAGTAAGTTGTTGTTGCAAAGAATTAAAGCTACTCCACACAATGGAGGGAGTCGTACGGATTGGCCAGATAATTTAGTTTTGAAATGCCACAAATCGTTTAATGGGCATACGGATGTTTATGGAAGAATGAAATGGGATGAACCTTCACCAACGCTGACGGTAAAATGTTTCAGTCTTTCCAATGGCCGATTTGGGCATCCCGAACAAGACAGAGCTATTTCACTTAGAGAGGCTGCTGCGTTACAAACTTTCCGTGACGACTATGTTTTTTACGGAAATGTGCAGGAGGTTGGCAAACAAATTGGGAATGCGGTTCCTGTTTTACTGGCAAAAGTTATGGGAAGTTACGTACTGGAAGAACACGAAAAACAACGTTCTTCCGAAAAAGCGAGGAAAATTAAATGATTGACGCAATTACATATACAGAAATGCTTAAGCATATTCGGACAAATGAGTTTGTCGAAGATACAATAGGTGTTTTAATCACTCGACCTGATTTGAATACTGGAAATAGCATTTTGAAATCGTTAAATTATTTTCATCATTTGACAGGAAATAATATTAATTTTTATTTGCCTGGTTACGGTGCTTACTGGAGCAGTGATAGATATCCCGACATGAACAATGTCGTATGCCTTAACGGAGTTGATTGGTCATTTAGTTATAAAGCTTTCGTTGAGTTTGTTGCAGCTCTTGAAGATGTATCAAAGTGGAAATATTCTGGAGAAAGCGAACTGCTGTTAATACCATATCATGATGAAATGCTAGATTTCTCCAAAGTAGTTGTTTTTCATTTGGATGAAATGCTGAACGACGGAACAATCTCCTCCGTAAGTAATTTCATTACGGAACTAAGCAGGTTTGTGAAGCGTGACAACTCTGCAGACAGTATTACAACACGCGGAGTCGTAAAATGTGTAACAAAGGCAGTTATCGAAGAAATAATAGATAAGATTCCGACATATGTTTCCAAACCACTGAGCAGAGGAAAGCATTATCTGTGTAGAGATTTTAGCCTGTAGAAGCGAAATAACACTTACGCTGTAAGATCAAATGTGCATCAGTGGAAGAAGTGTTGAGAAAAGGTGGAACTATACGATAAACAAACGGGTTTAGAATATTTATGGGCGTATTCGCATTTTAATGCAATGTGTTTATACCAAATCGAGGAATTGTATTGTTTAGAAAAGGGATTTTCAGCAATTACTGTTTTTTACATGCTTGGAAAATGTCTTTAAGTCTATAACTAATGATTATAATTCGAATTTCAGCAAGGTTTCAAGAAAATACTCGATAGTGGGATTATTACAGCAGTTGAGCATGATTTTGTGAATGTTGGTGATTATTGCATTAGAATAATAAGAAATTTGTATGCAAATGCAAATATTACTGCAATAAACCTTGTTAATGTGAGGATGGGAAAGAAATATTATGGCCACTTACGGAAGATGATACTTCACTTCTTCTTTACGGCAAAGTATCTGACGTAATATATATTTAATTTTGAAAATGATATCATCGATGTTTATCGACAAAGTAAAAAGTCGTTTATCTTTCTCTATGGATGACCACATATTAGCATGCAATATACATTTTAAGATTTTGTCAGTCAAAGAATTGTTTGTAATGAAAGGATAGAAAAATAATTATATTTGATAACTAGAGTAACGACGATTTTTATTTATTTGATTGGTAAAAATCAGAATATGTTTAATATTGAAGGTGCTTTGTGATATGTAACCGCAGGCTGAAATTAAAATTTATATAAATAAGTTAATATTTTGGCAGTATAAATTATATAGCATAAAAGCATCGACACGAAGTAAGACCGATATAGTTTTATCAATGATGATAAAAATAATGATAAAGTAGAGGTGCATAAAAATGAATATTAGAATTCAGTATGAAGATTTATTTAAAAACAAATTGGTAACAGGAATCAGTTTGTTTACAGGTGCAGGTTTTTCGGTGTTAGAATCTCCCTTGGGAGAAAAATTACCGACAGGTACTGAACTTTGTGATGAATTGATTGAGAAGTTTTCATTGACTGATGTGGATAAGGAGGATGGGCTGAGCTATGTGTCTGAATTCTGTGTAGAATCAGAGTACCAGAATTATTTGCGCGAAAGATTCACTGTCAAAGAATACAACCGACTATATAACGCTATAACTAAGATTAATTTAAAAACAGTAGTCACAACCAATATCGATAACATTATAAGAAGAGTTGTTGATGAATCGGATAATTATTATATTCAAAACATCAGAGAATATGGTGCATCCAAAAATTCTAAAAATGAATTGGTGTACATCCCTCTACATGGGGATGTGGCAGTTTCGAATTCAAAATTATTTTTTAGCAAGTTTGATTTATCTGAAGTAGATGAAGTAAATAATGATTTATTTTCGCAAATGTTTGCTAAATTGGCGGACACACCAGTTTTATTTTGGGGATATGGATTTAATGATTCTGGAGTTCTTAAAGTTGTTAAAGAACTAATTGAAAAATGGAATACAAATATTTGGGTTCAAATTATGCCTGGAGACGACAAAAATAAAAAATTATTTGAAAGCAAGGGCTGTAATATTATAGAAGCTGACACGGAATCATTATTATTATGGATAGAACAAAACATTGGAAATTCAGATCAGCGCAAAGAAGCGAAGGAAAACTATATAAACCTTAAACAATATACCGTTCCATCGTTAACTCAAGTGGCTACAACACCAACAAATGAGTATTACCAACAAGGTGCAACAGATTGGTACCCAATTTTGATTGGCGAAACTGTTGAAAGAAGTTTGGCTTCAGAAGCAGAGAATCTTGCAATTAAAAACAAAAATGTAATTATATCTGGAGGTATATTTACAGGAAAAACAACATTATTAATGCAGTTGGCCCGAAAAATTGATTCGAAGAACAAAATATATGTTGAATCTTTAACAAAAGAAGAAGCAACATTTATAGTAAAAACATTAAAAGGTGAATCTGCATGGGTGTTCTTTAGAAATTGCTGTAGGGATGTTGATGCAATGCTTGTTATGGCCAATTGTCCTAATATAACAGTTGTGGGCACATCAGATGATTATATTTTAGAGACTGTCAAACACATATTGTCTCAAAATATTAAATATAGTATCGTTGACTGCAATGAATTAAGCAAGACAGACGCAATGAGAATTTATCATAAAATTCCAGAAGGCATAAGGAATGACTCGTTTACATATAAGCAAAGCGAAGACGAAAAGTATTCTTTACTTGAATTTATTGCTAATAATGTTCGCGGTGCTTTTACTAAACAACATATTTTAAGTATATTTGATCACTTATACAATAATGATAAAGATTCTTTCACCATTGTGGCATTGGCTTCATATTTGTCTGATTGTGGTTCTGCCCTTTCGTATCAAAATGTAGCGCATATACTAGATGTCCAATGCTATCCAACGGCAGTAGAAAAACTAAAATGTGCTATCAATTATCTTAGACAATACAATATACGAGTTGATGAGGATGATTCTGCACAGGATTATTATGTTCTTAGGTCAAAGTTTTTTTCTTTGCACGCTAAGCGATTGCTATCAGAAAAGTTCCGAAGTGAGTTTGGTAAAATTGTTAAAACTTTTATTACAAATGAATCAAAATATAATATACTTAGATTCGATGTTTTTAAGAGAAAAGCCTTTGATGCAGAGCTGTTTAGTAAATTATTTTCATACAAAGAGGCAATGGATATCTATACATTTATATATGAGCGCGAAAGTAATCCATACACATTGCAACAATGTGCACTTTGTCGAGGACTCTTTGGAGATTATGAAAAAGCTTTTATAGACATTGATAAAGCGATTAATATGAAACCAACTAATTTTAGTTTTAGAAATTCACAAGCAATACTTTTATTCGAAAGTAATCATAAGAATTTTGTTGAAGGCTCTCTAAATTATATGAAACAGGCCATGGATATACTAGAAGAATGTTATTCAAATGATAAAAGAAAGATTTATCATTCTCAAAAGTTTGCTCGCTTTTCGATAATACTATATGAAGAGTATAACTGTGCTGATTATTTGGAAAAGGCGAGAGAATGGTTAATTGAAATGACAAGTTCTGGCGTTTCTTATAGTTTTACAACAAAACAACTTATTGAAAAACTCACTAACATACTTTCTCTAATTCAAAAGTGAATTGTATTTTCTCTGGACTTCTGCGCCTTTCTGTGGTACTGTTGTGTACTGCAAAGGAGGTGCTGTTATGGCAAGAATGACTGTAGAAGAAATTTACAGAGGCGAAAAGTATGATGTGATGGGTGCGGCGACGGCGGACTATCTTATGAACGGGCGTGCGGCAGAGTATGACGAGCGGACTTGGCTTGAAATGCTGCTTGTCAAGCACGCGCTGATTGCGGCAGAGAAAATGAGAAACGAGGGTGACACGGTGTCGGGTATGACCGATAGCGTGCCGCCCTCTTCTTATGTGAGGTGGAATGAAAATGACAACGCTTGAAGATCTGTACTACGGCAATGTCGTTCCACACGAACACAGTTTTAAGCGCGGGAGTGCTTACAGCGAAGCGTTGAGCTATGTTATTCGGCATCAGGATAGCTTGATACCGACGCTCACGGTTCAGCAGAAAGAAATCTTTGGAAAGCTCAAAGACTGTGAGGCGGAACTGCACGGTATGAATGAGCGCGAAGCGTTTATCAGCGGCTTTAAGCTCGCGGCGAGAATCATGACCGAAGTGTTGTGTAAACCGTCAGAGGATTGAATTTGCAGAAACAAGGCCGAGCCGATTTCGCGGTTTGGCCTTGCGATTTTCAGTTCGACACAGCACGGTTAAAATCTGCACCGCAGAAAACAAAGAAAACAGTATTCCCGCAAAAGCGCCGAAATATACACTGTGAAAGTGAAAAACTTGACAAAATTTTTCCGGTATGTTATACTGCAAGTAAAGAAAGCAACCGACAATTGAATACACATATTTTTATTTTGAGTTTCAGACTCGCACTTACATAATCACCGATGCAGATCAGCATCGGGATTGAGTGCGGGTCTTTTTGTTTTGCAAAACAGCAGTCCTATACATAACACGGCGAAAAACCGTGTGAATTTAACAGGAGGAAAAACCAATGAAAGAATCTGTTTACACCGCTTATGAGGATCTGCCGTTGTTTCTTAATGCTGAAACGGTGGCGAAGCTCCTCGGCATCTCCATCTCAAGCAGCTACGAGCTGATGCACGAGAAAGAATTTCCGTCGTTGCGTATCGGCTCACGGCTCATCGTACCGAAAGAAAAATTCCGCGCATGGGTCGAAGAAAAGACGGGAGGCAGCATTTGAAATTCACCCGATATCCAAAGCGTGATGCGATACAGGATTATTTCCCCGTGCCGAATGAAATATTTTGTTTGGGACTGAGCAGCGGTGAGATTGCTGTCTATGCGTATCTGCTCCGATGTGAAAATCGAAAAACCTTTCAGTGCCATCCGAGCTACAAAACGATTGGCAACGCTGTCGGCATGAGCAAAAACACCGTCAAGAAATATGTAGACAGCCTGATTGAAAAGCAGTTAATTACTGCCGAGCCGACTTCCGTCATCACCCAAAAAGGAGAAAAGCGTAACGGCAATTTGCGCTATACAATTCGCCCGATTGCGGAAGCATTAGAGCAGTATTACGAGCAACAGCTGATACGGTTGCACGAAGAAGCTCGGTGTCAGTCAGCTTTGAAAAAACTCGCCGAATTTGACCGCAAACACGGGAAATCGGCGGTTTGACGGCAGTTTTACGGCTCGTCCGAAAACAAGCAGGAGAAAGCGAGGGGTTGCCTTGCTTTCCCCTCGCAGGACACAGCGGACGGCAACGCCGACCGCATAAGGGTTTGTACGGCTTTTGCAATCCGGTTACGAAACCGCAATTTAGGGGTTGCTCGAATTTTAACCTCGCTGATTTAGGGGTTGCGAATTTTACTGCAAATTTAGCTGGATATTCCGCCATGTATGTGGTATTGTGTTGTACTGCGAAAGGAAGTGATAATATGGCAAAACGAAGACCGTCGGGAGACGGTATGGTGCGCAAGCGCGAAGACGGAAGATGGGAAGGCCGCATCGTTGTCGGTCACAAAAAGAACGGCGATCCGATTCACCGCTATGTGCTTGCCCGAACACAAAAGGAGTTAATCGTAAAGCTCCACGACTGCATCGAGATGTACCGCGACGCCGACCTCACCGAGGATTCGAATATGACGCTCGGCGAGTGGCTCGACCGATGGATCAATGAATATATGATTTTCACGATTCGTGAAAGCACGCTTGATTCTTACAAAGCGATGATTAAAAATCAAATCAAACCGTATCTCGGCGACAGACCTTTGTCGGCGCTGACCACGCAGGAACTTCAAAAATTCTATAACACCGTCAAAAAGAAAGGCGGGTGAAACCTGACAGGCTACACGGTACAGAGCTTGCCGACAGCATGGTGCGCGGTATTCATATGATGCTGCACGAAGCACTCGATATGGCGGTGCGCCTACGGCTGATTGTTAAAAACCCAACGGTCGGCACAACGATTCCCAAAAACAATTATCCGCCGAAGCAGATACTCAATGACGAACAGCTTGAGCGATTCATGCAGCGCATTCGGCAGGATGAACTGTGGTACGATTTCTTCTACACCGAGCTGACCACAGGACTGCGGCGGGGTGAAATCTGCGGACTGAAGTGGGAGGACTTCGATGTGGAAAACGGAAAGCTGAAAGTGAGGCGCTCGGTTGCTAAAAGGAAAGGCGGCGGATTGAATATCGGCGAAACCAAAACCGAGACGGGAACGCGCACGATTGTCCTGCCGCCGAGCACTGCGGAACTTCTGCGGAAGCGAAAAGAAACGGCAGTCAGCGAATGGATATTCCCGAATATCTATGAGCCCGAAAAACCGATGCACCCCGACTATGCTTACCACCGATTAAAAACACTGTTAAAACAGGCTGAGCTTCCGCTGATTCGGTTCCACGATCTGCGCCACACCTTCGCCACTCACGCGCTGGCGGGCGGCGTGGATGCGAAAACCCTGTCGGGAATTCTCGGGCATACCAACGCCAGCTTCACGCTGGACACCTACACCCATGTGACCACCGATATGCAGAGAAACGCTTCCGCTATCGTGGGGAACTTTATGGATGAGATTATGCTTGAAGGAGATGATACCAATCGCTAAAAAAAGAAAAAATGGTGAGGGCACATTACGCCTGCGTAAAGACGGTCGGTGGGAAGGAAGAATTGTTGTCGGGTACAATGAGAAAAGCCTGCCTATTACAAAATGCGTAACGGCGAAAACAAAAACAGAATGTTCCACTAAGCTCGAAGCGCTGAAAGAACAGTGTGGACGCTCTTCCGATAAAATTAAACCGGATATGCCGTTCGGGGATTGGATCGACTTCTGGTATCAGACCTACTGCCGGCACACTCTCCGCATTACCACAAGAACCGACTATGAAAACCGCATTTACAATCATATCATTCCCGAAATCGGAAAAATTCCGCTGAACAGGCTGTCACAGTCGGATTTACAGCAATTCTACGCAAAGGAAAAGACAGACGGAAGAAAACTGCACGCAAAAACCTACGGAAAAGGACTTTCGGACAGAACGATAAGGGGGATACATGCCAACTGCCGCACAGCTTTACAGCGGGCGGTGCAGGAGGGCTTAATTCGCACCAATCCCGCCGTCGGCTGTAAGCTGCCACCGAAGAAAGCACGGGAGATGCAGGTGCTCACGCAAAATGAAATTATCCGATTTCTGCATCAGGCAAAGGAAGAAGGTTGCTATGAGCTCTTCTTGCTGGAGCTCGGCACGGGAATGCGGCGCGGTGAAATATTGGCGCTCAAATGGAGCGACCTCGACTTCGCAACAGGAGAGCTTCGCATTGAACGGCAGGTATATATCATCAAGGCAGAGGTGATTATATCGGCGCCGAAAACAAAAGCGTCCATACGCACTGTTATTCTGCCGCCGTCACTCCTCAAAACTCTCGCAGTGTATAAAGAAACGGTGGATTCGGAATGGATGTTTCCGTCACCGACAGATAACGGCAGACCGAGAAATCCGTCATCGGTTAGAAAACGGTTACAACTGATCTTGGAACGGGCGGGCTGTAAAAAGGTGCGCTTTCACGATCTGCGTCACACCTTTGCTACCATGGCGCTGGAGCACGGTATGGATGTGAAAACGCTCTCGGCAACCATAGGCCATGTGTCATCTGCAACCACGCTGGATATTTACAGCCATATCACCGATACCATGCAAAGGCAGGCGGCGGTGCATATTGACCGCAAAATCGGCGGCACAGACGCCCGTATGCCAACGATGAAGCGGGAAGAAAGGAAAGATACCTCCCCGGTCGAATTCACGCCGTACAAGCCCAAAATACGAAAGCCTGGGACGGGTTGTGTCACCATGATTAACGACCACCTCTACGAGGGACGGTACACACCAACCAATGCCTACGGCAAGCGGGAAAGCCACAATATCTACGCGAAAACGCGCGAGGAATGCGAAGAAAAGCTCGCGGAAATGATTGCAGAGGTCAAGGCACAAATCAAGGCGGAAAAAGAAAAAATGACAGGGTGACCGAAAAAGTCACCCTGTCAAAATTTGCGTTGCTGTAGACAAAGAATAGACATTTATACTGTATTATGCATCTATATCTGATTCAATAAAAAAAGGCAATCAAGATTGCTAACGAAGTTTATACGATTCTGACAATAAATTTGGGATAGTATTCCATTTTGAAAGGGCAAATTCCTCTGCGATTCTTTTTGTTTGTGTAACTGGTTTTGCATCCCAAATGACTGGGGTTAAGTTTGCGACATTTTTTAGTTGATTCAAATCAATCCTTGATTGTATTTCTTTGGAAAAAAAGAAATCTTCACAATATAGAAAGATCAAATAATTAATGATACCTAGTTTTTCATCCTCGTTATATTTTCGAAATTGTTTGTAAAAGTTTTTATAGCGTTTTTCACCATCATTAATAAACATTATGATTGCTGTTTGAGTCTTTAGTGGAAATACACACAAATGTAATTCGGCTGGTTTATATTTAGGGTCCATATTGAATATATCATTAACGACTCCGCCTTCTAAATCAATTGAAACAACGATAGGTGCTTGCATAGCAACTGGAGTGACATAGTTCAGTAATCTATAATAGATAATATAAAAATCATTATTATTTTTGATAGTAAGCTTTTTTGCTCGCCTATATTCATTTGTATATGATTCCAAATCCAATTTACTTACTTTCAACCGAGTCTCAAACTCGATTGAAAGTAAGCGATATTCATACCCTTGTTTGGGACATTGCTCTATCATTTTTTCTAATAATGCAATTTCAAATTTTCTTTTACTAATAAATTTTAAATAGTTTTTCATTGCAATTTCGGCTAACATTTTTTGAGAAGGTGGGTTAATACTAATATAGTTATTTGGATTTTCGTATTCTTTAAATATTTGGCTATCACATTCTCTGCAAATCAACTTAAAAGTTCCGGCTTCACTAATTCCCAAATGTTCTTTACCTATCGAAATGCCCATTTGGGGGAGTCCTAATATTGCATTCAGCCCACTCACTTCACCGTCTATTCCAATATTTTCAAGACAGAAACGAGGAACATTATGTGATTTGCAAAAGCTAGAGACTTGCTTTCCACAATAAAAGCACGTCTCTTCTTTGATTGAGTTTTTTACTTCTGATATTGTTTGAGACATTTTCTTGTTTAAAAATATTTCTATATTCTTCGGAATACTGTATTTATCTATACCATATCCAAGGCGTTCAAAAAACATTTTATTACCCTCCCTTAAACTTACCCAGTTATTAAAAATAAATACAAAAATCCTCTAAAACTAACTGTTTCAGAGGATTATTGGTCGGAGTAGGGAGACTCGAACTCCCGGCCTCAACATCCCAAATGTCGCGCGCTACCAACTGCGCTATACCCCGATAGTTATTAAATTGTGGTCATGTAAGTGGTCAAATCTGTGGTCAAACACATTTTTGACCGCCATTTTTGTTTTCCATACCGTCCAAAAATCGCACGGTTAAAGGGCTTTCGGCGGTTGCTACCGACAAACGGTGTGAACACTGTCTATGCTCCCAAAGCAGGCGCGCTACCAACTGCGCTACACCCCGTTATATTTGATTTTTTTACTTTGCCAGCCCTGTGAATTTCGATATAACAATCCGCTGCGCGTCCCTCAAAAACATAGTCGCACTGCTCGCTTGGAGCGCGTCGCATTGCTCGTTGTTTTTTCACCTCAGAGCTTCGCCTGAATCGTCCGCAGGACGCGGCGAACCTCTTCGCCCAACTGCGCTACACCCCGTTATATTTGATTTTTTACTTTGTTATTCTTGCGAAACACAGCATAACAGTCCGCTGTTTGCACGAAAATGTATTGAATTCCGGCTGAATGCTTAGATATTATACATTTTTAAACTTTGTTTGTCAACGCCGACTATTGCTATTTTGCTTTAACGGTTGTATTATAAATTCGGTGAATGAAATGAACAAAGAACTTACGCGCGAAATGATCAAATATTTAAACGGAGACGTAAAACGCATTAACCATATGCTTAAGGTGCGTGCTTTTTCCGAACTGATTGCCGACGGAGAAAAAACAGACGGAAAAATAAAGGATATTTTACTTTCTGCTGCCGCGGTGCACGATATCGGAATACATATCTGTGAGAAAAATACGGCAGTACGGCAGGCACTTATCAGGAAAAGGAGGGACCGAGTGAAGCTCGTAAGCTTATGACCTCTCTCGGCTTTTCTAAGGACGATATTGAACGTGTGTGTTATCTTGTGGCGCATCACCACACATATACCGATGATATGTCACCGGATTACAGAATTTTGATTGAAGCGGATTTTATCGTAAACGCATTTGAGGATTCGCTCGACAAAAAAGCCGTAAGTGCGGCAAGAAAAAATATTTTCAGAACGGAAACAGGCAAAAAGCTGTTGGACGAAATGTATTTGGAGAAGCATTGTGAAGAATAATATCGGATTTATTTGCCCCGTGTGCAAAAAGCCACTTGTAAAAAACGAAAAAAGTTATATTTGCGAAAACAGACATAATTTTGATATTGCAAAGAGCGGTTATGTCAATTTGCTGACGGGCAGCAGTCGAAAAAATCACGGTGATAATCGCCTTATGACGGATTCGCGCAGAGAATTTTTGTCCAAAGGATATTATGAGCCGCTGAGACGTGCTCTGTGTGATACCGTAAAGAAGTACGCCGCCCAAAAGGGAAATGTGCTTGACTGCGGCTGCGGCGAGGGGTATTACACAAAGGCTGTTGCCGATGTGTTGCCGCTTTCTTCGGTTTTCGGTACGGATATTTCCAAGGACGAGCTGACCGTTGCCGCAAAACGCGCCAAAAATGTCGATTTTGCGGTGGCGAGTTCTTTTTCTCTTCCATTTGCGGATTCGAGCATTGATATTTTACTCGAAATTTTTTCGCCGTACTGCGGTGCCGAATTTAAAAGAGTATTGAAAAAAGATGCTGCTTTTATAATGGTGATACCACTTGAAAATCATCTGTGGGAGTTAAAGTGTGCCGCATATGATACACCTTATAAAAATGAGGTTTCGGACACATACCTTGACGGCTTTGATTTTACAGACAGAATCGACGTAAAATACAAATTCGATTTAAATTCAGGCGAGGATATATCTTCTCTTTTTAAAATGACTCCTTACTATTACAAAACCGGAGTTAAAGAACAAAAGAGGGTAGAGGAGCTGGAAAAGCTTTCGGTTAGTGCCGAATTCGGCATACTTGTCTACCGCAAAATATGATGTTGCAGTTTTTTGAAATATAAAGTATAATAATGCTTGTAATAAAAACAGGGGTGTGAATGTCTTGGAAAAAAACAAGGTTAAAGTAACTATTGCCGGAGTTGACTATGCTCTCACGACTGAGGAGACTCCCGAATATACTACTATGCTCGCTGCCGAAATCGACGAAAAGATGAAAGAGCTTCGCGCTGCAAATCCGTTTATTTCAACGAATCAGGCGGCTGTTTTGATAGCGCTTGATTATGCCAACAGTGCCAAAAAGGCAGAGCAGAGCGCCGATAATCTCCGTGCCCAGATAAAGGATTATCTTGAGGATGCGTCTCAGTCGAAGTCCGAAAGAGACTTCTATAAGCGCGAGATAGACCGTCTTAAAACAGAGCAAAAAGCCGGAGCGGCGCAGATAAATCTGTTCTCTTCCGAAAAAGAGCCGGATTCCGCTAAATGATAAAGCCCGAGATATTGGCTCCCGCAGGCAGCTTTGAAGCATTAACTGCCGCGGTAAGAAGCGGAGCGGACGCCGTGTATTTCGGCACCGGCAACTTTAACGCGCGCAGAAACGCCTCGAATTTTTCGGGGGACGATTTGCAGCGCGCGGTGGATTTTTGCCACGAAAGAAATGTTAAAGTTCATATAACCTTAAATACTCTTGTTAAAGACAGCGAAATGTCGGAGCTTAAGGAAAGCGTCAGGCGTATCTGCAAAAGCGGTGCAGATGCGCTTATTTTGCAGGACATCGGCGTTTTGCGCGTCGTAAAGGATATTTGTCCCGATATAGAGTTGCACGCCTCCACCCAAATGTCGGTGGGAACGTTGGACGGCATGCGTACTCTTGCCGATTTGGGATTCTCAAGAGCTGTTTTGCCTCGCGAATTATCAAAAGACGAGATTAAATATCTGTGCGAAAATTCGCCGATTGAGCTTGAAATGTTCGTCCATGGGGCGCTTTGTATGTGCGTTTCCGGGCAATGTCTCTTGAGTGCGTTTTTAGGGTCGCGAAGCGGCAACCGCGGTCTGTGCGCTCAGCCCTGCCGGCTTCCTTTTGCGGCGGAAAACGGAACGGGGCATGATTTGAGCTTAAAGGATTTATCGCTTATCGAGTACGCACCGATACTGTCTAAAACGGGAATATCGTCATTTAAGATAGAAGGCAGAATGAAACGTCCCGAGTATGTCGCAGCCGCTGTTACTGCTCTGAAAAATTCGCTGTCGGGGGAGTATTCAAGCGAGAATTCCGAAGATCTTTGCTCCCTGTTTTCACGCTCCGGATTTACAAAGGGATATTACGAAAATGCTCTGAGCAGAAATATGTTCGGTTTCCGCGAAAAGGAAAATGTAACCTCCGCTACTGCCTCGCTTCTCAAAAAATATGAGCGTATTTACGAAAAAGAGCGTGCGGTTTACAGGGTGCATTTTGTTCTCTCTGTGAAATCCGATAAGAAAATCAGCCTTACGGCTTCCGCAAATGATTTAAGCGTTACTGTTTTATCCGAAAGCTTGCCGCAAAAAGCCGTAAACAGACCTTTTACCAAAGAAGAGGCTCTTTTGAGACTTAAAAAATGCGGCGGAACCGTATTTTCATTCGGCGATGCCGACATCTGTATAGACGATGGCTTGAGTGTGTCGGCAGCCGAAATGAATGCGCTCCGCAGGGAGGCTCTTCTTCGCCTTGCCGACAGGCTTAAAGAACGAGCACCGTACCGCATAAACAAAGCTAATAATATTTTTCAAAATCGAAAGCCGAATAAAAAGCTGCAGACGTATATTTCATTCCGCGATACATCCGCCATTCCCCCAAATGTGGAATGTGATAAGCTTTTTATTCCGCTGTCTTCAAAGCCGGAGCTTTTTGAAAAGTATTCCGCAGGTGCCGTTTTGCCGAGGGGTATATTCGGTAATTTTGACGAGATTGTAAAGAGGCTTATAAAAAGCGGTGCAAGGTATGCCCTTTGCAATACGCTCGATTCGGTTGCAGCGGCAAAAAAGGCGGGTGTTCAGATAATAGGCGGACCGTTTTTAAATATTTTTAACTCGGTTTCTTTGTCCGAAATTCAAAAGCTCGGAACGGCGGAATGTGTGCTCTCATATGAAATGACTTTGAAACAGCTGACTGCGCTTGAGGGAGAATGTCGGCGCGGTGTTTGCGTCTACGGCAGAGTACCGCTTATGCTCACAAGAAATTGTCCGGTAAAAAACGGGAAAAGCTGTCGCGAGTGCGGCGGAAAATCCTTTTTACGCGACAGAAAGGGCATTGAATTTCCGGTTCGCTGTACAAATGGATTTTCCGAACTGTTCAATTCAAGACCCATATATATGGCAGACAGAATGAGCGAAGTCAAAAACGCGGATTTTGTGCTTTTGGAGTTTACAACCGAGGATAAAGAACAGATAAGCTCGGTGCTCAAGGCGTATCAAAACGGTTCTTCGCCAGAAATTGAATTTACACGCGGACTTTTGTACCGCGGCGTGGAATAAACGCAAAGAATTTTTTATGTGTAAAAATAAAACGGAGCTGTAAAACCATACGTCTTGGCTGAGTGCTTATAAGGCAGTATTGCTTCAAAATAACATCTTTTTGCATAACCCCTCAGATAAGCCCAAACTTATCTGAGGGGTGCATTTTCTTGTATCAAAAATATATCATTTTGAAGTGCTTCGCAGTTTCATAGCTATAAAAATTTTTTTATGCCGAAGTCAAGAAATGAAGCAAGGCTGTCGCCTTGCGAGGCTTTTTGACAAAAGCATAAGAGATTTTTATGCGAGAAACCAATACTTCCTTATGAACGCTCAGCCTTACAGCTCCGTTTATTTTATGCTTTTTTACTTGTACTTTTCGCACAGATATTCCATAGCTTTTTTGTATCCGTCAAATCCGAGCCCTATAAAGTGCGCCTCGCACGCCATACCGGCGTATGAAATATGTCTGAATTTCTCGCGTTCGTTAACGTCCGAAATGTGTACCTCGCAAGCCGGTATGGAAACGGCTTTCAGCGCGTCGAGTATCGCAACGCTTGTGTGGGTGTATGCCGCCGGATTTATGACTATACCGTCGAATTTACCTAATGCGTCCTGTATTTTGTCTACTATATCGCCCTCGTGGTTCGATTGATAGCATTCAACCTCGGCGTGAAGCTCTGCGCCCCAGACGTTTATCTGATTTATGAGGGCCTCGTAATTTCTGTCGCCGTAAATCGCAGGCTCTCTTATGCCGAGCATATTGATGTTCGGACCGTTAATTACAAGTATTTTCATTTTGCAGCTCCTTTAAAATATTGTTCGCAACATTTTCTATCGTGTCATTTCCGTCCGCCTCAATATCACAGAACTTTCTGTAAAGCGGGAGCCTTTTTTTGAGCATCTCGTTAAGGTCGTTGCTCTGCGACAGCGGCCTGCCGTCTGTCGGCAGATAAGAGGTGCTGCGGTTTAAAAAGATTATCGTCCCGTTTTGTTTCAGAGCGTCGAAGTTATCATCGTTTACAACGACTCCGCCGCCTGTTGAAATTACCTTGCCGCTGAGCTTGCCCGCCGCAAGCACCGCCTCGTGCTCATATTTTCTGAAGAGCTTTTCACCGCCGTTTGCAAATATGTCGGGAATGGGTTTGCCGACGTTCTTTACTATCATTTCATCCGTGTCTATAAAGTCGCGGTTCAAGGCCTCGGCGATTCTTTTTCCGACAGTCGTTTTGCCGGAACCGGGCATACCTATTAAAATAATATTCTTCATCTCAAGTGAGAGCTTATGATATATATCGTCATTTTTACTGTCGGGTATTTTTGTATTCAAAAACAACTCGGCAGCTCTTTTGGCCTGAGCAACAAGCATAGAAAGACCGCTCAGCGCTTTGATATTTCGCTTTTCGGCGTCAAGTATCAGCTTGGTCTTTTGCGGATTATACACTATATCCAGAACGCCGGAAAGATTTTTAAATCCGTCAAGCGATAAAGGCGATTTCAGATTGTTCGGATACATTCCCACGGGCGTTGTGTTTACGATTATGTCCGCATCAAAATGTCTGTCGATATTTTCGTAATTGTTTTCTCCCGAGCGTGAAATATTGACAATTTCGCGCGCTTTTTTATCCTTCAGCACCGCTATCACCGTTAAAGATGCGCCACCGGAACCCAAAACGAGACATTTTTTGTTTTCTGCCGATATTCCGGAAACATCAATTAAATATGAAAACCCGTCGTAATCCGTGTTATATCCCGTGAGCGTGCCGTCCTTTTCGGCAACTATCGTGTTTACGCTCCCTATTTTCTCGGCGGAGGGCGAAAGACGGTCGAGATAGGGGATGACGGCTTTTTTATACGGAATTGTAACATTTATGCCATCCCAATTTCTGTTTTTAAAAAAGTCGTCAAGCTCATTTTTTTGCTTCTCAAACAATCTGTATTCATAATCGCCGAGCAGAGCATGTATCTGCGGCGAAAAGCTGTGACCTAATTTTTCTCCCAAAAGTCCGTACATATAAGTCTCCGTTTCAATCAGTATTTAATAAGAAGCGACAGAGTACCCGCCACTATCAGCACAAGTCCCAGAAAAGCTTTTTTTGAAAGCTTTTCTTTTAATATTATATATGAAAAGGCTACGGTTACAACGATGCTCAATTTGTCTATCGGTGCAATGATGCTTGCGGGGCCGTTTTTCAGTGCTCCGTAATAGCAAAGCCATGAGCCGCCTGTGGTGAACCCCGAAAGGACCAAAAACAGCCAGCTCTTTTTATCAATGTTTTTGATTTCGCTCTGCTTCTTTTCCGCAAAGACCAAAATCCACGCCATTAGAAGAACAACCACGGTTCTTATCGCCGTGCCGAGATTTGATTCAACGTCCTCTATGCCGATTTTTCCGAAAATCGATGTTAAGGCCGCAAAAACAGCGGAGAACATGGCATATACAAGCGAAGCTCCACTCCTTTTGTCGGCGGAGGAATTATCTGTTTTTTTCTTTTCTATCATAAGAAATGTTCCTGTGCCGATAAGAACCATACCTATTATTTTAACTGCGGTCAGCTTTTCTCCGAGAAAAATCAGGGCAAGTATCATTGTAAGTACCGTACTTGACTTATCGATTGGAGTTACCTTGTTTACGTCGCCGAGACGCAAAGCCTTAAAATAGCAAAGCCAAGAAGCCCCGGTGGACAGTCCTGATAAAATCAAAAATATAAACGTTTTGACGCTTATATCCTTTATTTCGGATGTTGATCCGACAATAAAAACCATCAGCCACGAAAACAACAGCACAACTATTGTGCGCAGAGCCGTGGCAAGATTTGAGTTGACGTTCCGTAAGCCGATCTTAGCAAGGATCGCCGTTATTCCGGCAAATCCGGCAGATAAAAATGCTAAAACGAGCCACATAAAAACACCTCTTATAAGCAGCTGTATAATTATTTGCCTGATTTTTCATTGTAAAAAAATCGCAGCGTTACGGTTTCGGTGTCATCAACGCTTGTTGCATCGGTTTTATAAGCCTTGTAACTTACAAGGCAGCCGCCGTCAGTCCATACAACGTCTATATCTCCGTTCTCGTCTGCCATATCAACGACTTTTTTTCCGTTTCCGCGAGCGGACATAAGAAAAGGGGAGTATCGTCTGTAAACGGTCATATTCCATTCGCCCGAGCCGGGTTCGCTGTCTACTATAATAGTATGACGCTTGTCATCCGATGTGGCTTTTTTTACGGTATCGGTATATAGAATTCCGTCGATTGTAAGACCGGCAAGACAAAGCATTATACAAATTATTATCGAAAGTACTCTTAAAAAAATCCGTGCTACTTTGCTTTTAAAACGGCCTCGGTGATTTTTGACAACAAGAAAGCATAAGACCGTGAAACTGACGGCACATACTATAATAAGTATACCGATATAAGAAACAAGCCGTTTAGAGCCTATAAAAAGCGATGCGGAAAAGACCTCAAGAAGCAGGTCCGAGAGCATAAGCAAAAACGATGCCGTTCCGATTCCGAAAAATACTTTTTCCTCCGTTCGCATAAGTGCCTCCTTTGATTTTTATATACATTATATAGTTGTCAGCCTTTGCCGTCAACACAAAATCGGCGGAAACCCCGCATCGATACGGTTTTATAAAACATTGACGCCGCAAAGTGTAGAATTATTTAAAAAACACCAAAATTACGGAAAAATATTCTCTTTTTATAGTTGACAACCGCAAAAACATATAGTAAAATGTCATTAAACAATGAGTGACAACTCAAATAATTGAAATAAGAGGGATTTAATTATGAAAAAGTTCTTAGCAGTGTTGCTTTCCTTAGTGATGGCATTTTCATTCTGCCTCCCGGCTTTTGCTGAAGACACTACTGCAAGCGGCGGCGGAATCGGCGACATACTCGGCGGTATCACTCTTCCCGATGTTGATATAAGCGGAGCTGCCGATACCATTAAGCAGCTTGTCGGCATTATTATCAAAAGCAACGGCAAGATGGATGAGGCTGTTATCGCAGAGATCATTACTCTTCTCGGCAAATTGGCCGGCAATGAAAAGATTGATCCCGATACGGTTCTTAAAATACTTAACGCTCTTACCAAGGGCGGCAATTCAGGCGGAAACACTCCGAACCCCGATGTTCCGGCAGGCGGTTCTGTAAGAAGTGCTCTTGACGCACTCACCGATGACCAGAGAGATTATATCAGCGGACTTATTGATGTATATCTTACAACCGATTTTGATAACAATGATTATAAAGATAAAGACGGCAATCCTGCTTACAACCCGGCAAAGGTTACGGCTCTTATCAATGCTATGAGCAGAATGGATTATGCCGATATCCAGAAGGTTCTTGATGAACTTCATTCTTCCAAGAATGCCAAGGGCGAAGAAATCAAACCCGCTTTGACAGATGAGGCTTATGAGGTCCTTTCGGCCGAGGTCGCTCGTCAGGAAGAGGTTTCCAAGAACAATGCTGCAACTGCAGGCCCGACAGAGGCTACCACAAGTGCTATCGACGGCGTTAAGGGCTTCATCGGTAAAGCTTTTGAGACAATTAAGGGTCTCTTCGGCGGCGGAAACAAAGGCGGAGATTCACCCACAACAACCAAGAAGTCAACAACTTCTAAGGGCGGCTCTTCAACCACAAAAGGTAAGATTCCGCAGACCGGCGACGTTGCTCTCTTCTCAGTAGCAGGCGTAGCTGTGGCAGCAGGTATTGCTCTTGTTCTCACAAAGAAGAAAAAAGAGGATAAATAATTAACCCTGTAATTATTACAAGCGGCTTTGTAAAGGCAAAGCCGCTTGATTTTTTTTGCCGGATGTATTAAAATATAAATGTCTCAAGATTTAAAAGCAATATGAAAGGAACGGCACATTTTGTGCTTTTGCTTAATTTATGATACTGACGATCGATATCGGTAATACTAATATTACCTTCGGAGTGTTTGACGGCGATAAGCTGAGCTTTGTTTCGCGACTTGCTACCGAGCGTAACAGAACTGACGATCAGTTTGCCGTTGAATTTCTTGCCGTGTTTAAAATGCATGATTTGGAGCCGGCTGAAATTACCGGTGCTGTTTTAAGCTCTGTTGTTCCTGAGCTTACCGGGAAAATTAAAACAGCGGTTAATAAGGTGTGCGGCATTGAGTCTGTTATAATAGCCCCCGGTGTAAAAACAGGGCTCAATATTTTAATAGATAATCCGGCAGAGCTCGGTGCCGACCTTGTAGCAGGTGCGGTAGGAGCTATGGCGAGATATGAAATGCCCGCATTTGTCATTGACCTCGGCACAGCCACAAAAATATATGCAGTTGATGAGCATGGTGGCTATCACGGCGGCACAATAGCACCGGGTGTTGAAATCTCTATGAAAGCACTTTCGGGGCAGGCTTCTCTCTTACCGTCATTCTCACTTGCTTCTCCGCCGCATGCTTGTGCCACTAATACGATAGAGTGTTTGCAGTCGGGCATCATTTTCGGCACCGCAGATATGATTGACGGTATGCTTGACCGTTTTGCAAAACAGCTTGGTGAGCCGAAAACCATTGTTGCAACAGGTGGGCTTTCCTCATATGTAATAGAATATTGCCGTCACAATATAATTCATGATGACAATCTTCTTTTATATGGGCTTAAAGCCATTTACGATAAAAACAGTAATTAACCGTAATTAAAAATTAAATATCGTATCCAGTTTTTACATAGTTTATTATTTTGCGTTGCATCCGCTCTGCGGAGCAGCAGCAAGGAGGATTATATATGTCAAAAACCACAAACAAGGCAAGGATGCAAAAAACCGTTCGCTTAGTCGAACTGGCTCTCCTTACCGCAATCATCGCCGTTATGACCTTCACGCCGATAGGCTATCTGAAGCTCGGGCCGCTTGAACTGACACTTATTATGGTACCTGTTATCATAGGCGCAGTTACTTTAGGGCCTGCCGCAGGAGCCTTTTTGGGGCTCGTTTTCGGTGCATCGAGCTTTATTCAATGCTTTTCTCTGAGCGCATTCGGCGCGATACTTATTTCTATAAGCGTATTTAAAACGCTTGTTGTTTGCGTAGTTCCTCGCGTGCTTGCAGGTTGGCTCACAGGTCTCATTTTTAACGCCGTGACAAAAAAGACAAAAAAAGACGGTGCCAATTACCTTGTCGCGAGTATCTGCGGCTCGGCTTTTAATACTATCTTTTTCCTTGGATTTTTAGCTTTGTTGTTTATAAATACAACCTTTACGCCCGAGCAGTCAGCCGCTCTCGGCGGAGCTGAAAATATTCTCACCACCGTTATAGGTATAGCGGCGGGAATCAACGCTCCCATTGAGCTTGTTGTGTGCGCCGTTCTCGGTTCTGCGATAGGTAAAGGACTGTCTGTCGGACTCAAAAAAATCTAAGCAAAAATAAAGCGCTTTTAAGGATAACCCTTAAAGGCGCTTTTTCTCTCTTATAGATTATATTCTTGCTACGCCGGATTTTACGGCTGCGTCATAAACCGCTTTCGCAACGGTTTTCCCTATTCTGTCATCAAATGCTTTCGGTAAAATGTACTCGGCGGAAAGCTCATCATCAGAGACAAGCGAAGCTATCGCTCTTGCTGCGGCTACCTTCATTTCCTCGTTTATTTCGGAAGCTCGGCAGTCAAGTGCTCCGCGGAAGATTCCGGGGAACGCAAGTACATTGTTGATTTGGTTGGGATAATCGCTTCTGCCCGTGCCGACAACGGCGGCACCTGCGGCTTTTGCCTTATCGGGCAGTATTTCCGGAACAGGATTTGCCATGGGAAGTACGATGGGATTTTCAGCCATGGAAGCAACCATTTCTTCTGTTACGATTCCGGGAGCCGAAACGCCTATGAATATGTCTGCACCCTTGAATGCGTTGGCAAGTGAACCGCTCTTGTGCTCCTTATTCGTGATTTCCGCGATTTCCCTCTGTGCGGGATTCAGCTTTTCATCGCCGTCACAAATAATGCCGCGGCTGTTGCACATAATTACGTTTTTAATTCCCTGACTTATGAGCAGCTTTGCAATGGCTATGCCTGCCGCGCCCGCACCGGAAAAGACGGCCGTACAGTCCTTGAGCTCTTTTTTAACGACTCTGAGCGCGTTTATTATTGCTGCGGCAACAACTACCGCTGTGCCGTGCTGATCGTCATGAAAAATCGGAATATCTGTTTTTTCCTTGAGTTTGCGTTCTATTTCAAAGCATCTCGGAGCAGCAATGTCCTCAAGATTTATCCCACCGAAGCTGCCTGCGAGGAGAGAAATACAGTTTACAATCTCGTCAACATCCTTTGAACGCACACAGAGCGGTATGGCGTCAACGTCTCCGAATTCCTTAAAGAGAACGCATTTGCCCTCCATTACGGGCATACCGGCTTCGGGTCCTATGTCTCCGAGTCCGAGAACCGCCGTTCCGTCCGTTACAACGGCCACGGTATTCCAACGTCTTGTGAGCTCATAAGACTTGCTTATGTCCTTTTGTATTTCAAGGCACGGCTGTGCTACACCGGGTGTGTAGGCGAGCGATAGCGCGTCCTTACTGTCTGCTTTGGCGCGTGTTTTGATTTCTATTTTTCCGTGCCATTCATAATGTTTTTTGAGAGATTCCTTAGCGTAATCCATTTTTTTCAGGCCTTTCCGGCTACAGCTTTAATTAAGGCGGATGTCTTATGTAGCCTGATAAGACATTCGCGGCAGAATTATTCGGACTTTTTACGGCAAGTTAATCCAACGGTGGCGATGCATATAAAAGCACCGGCAAGAACGCAGATGAAATAGGCGGTAAAGAATTCCCTGTTAAAGAAGAATCCTAAAAGTGCCGTAAATATTGCAACAAAAATCAAATATATGCCGAATATTCTGCACAGCTTTTTTGTATCGAAATTATTCCTCAGCTCATTGTCGGGCGAGGCGCTTCCGACGACAAAATTCTCCGCTTTGCCGCTCACCATCGGAATTCCAAGTCCCAAAAAGAGCAAACCTATTGCTATTGAAATTACCTTCATTACCCATCAACCTCTACTTTTGTATACGCATTTAAAATACATTTTAACATTTTTGCTTTTTGTTGTAAATGTGCAATCTAAATAAAAACCATGGAATTTGGGCTGAGTATATTCATCTTGCAGCACAGTAGTGGCATTTTATCTCGGATTCTGATATTTTAAGCAAGCGAAAGCCCGGCACAAGGCATCGGCCGAAAAAACGATTGTAAAATCGTACAAAAACCGCCGCGACGAACCGCTTAATTTGTTTATGGCTATAAATGTTAAAATAATAACAATTTACCATTGACAAACATTTAACAATAAGCTATGATTTTATCAGTAAGTAATTACTGATAGTGAGGTCAAAGATATGCGAGAGCAGGCTTTGCCTGTCCGTGAAATATCAAGGCAGGCACTTTATAGATTACCTTTTTATTTGTCATATCTCAAAAAGGCGGAGGCTGACGGGGTATTGTATATATCCGCGCCGAAGGTGGCGGCAGACCTTGACCTTAATGAGGTCCAAGTAAGAAAGGACCTTGCAAAGGTAAGCTCCTGTGCGGGGAAGCCTAAAATCGGTTATGAGACCGCGAAGCTTATAAAGGATTTGGAAAAATTCCTCGGCTACGACAACACAACCGATGCCGTTGTAGTAGGAGTCGGAAGCCTCGGCAGCTCGCTTTTACATTACGACGGATTTTCCGAATGCGGGTTTCGTATAGTTGCGGGATTTGACGCGGTAAACTTTGACGAAGAGCCGTTCAAAAAGGAAAAGCCCGTCTTTCCCATGCGAAAGCTCGGCGAACTTTGCGAAAGACTCAAGGTGCATATGGCGGTTATAGCTGTGCCGGCGGACAGTGCTCAGGATGTTTGCGACGAGCTTGTCAAAAGCGGAATACTTGCAATTCTTAATTTCACTCCGGTTCATCTTACAGCAGGTCCGGGCATACTTATACAGAATATGAATATTGCTTCGGCTTTGGCGGTTCTTTCCTCTCATATCAGAAAAGAACTTTTGTAAATTTTGTAATATCTGAAAAGGAGATTATATACCTATGGAAACTCAAAACAAGCATGAGATTGTCGATTCGGTAGAAAAACTCGAAGCCCTTCTCGCAAGAGTCAGAGAGGCAGAAAAGATTTTTGCGACTTATTCTCAGGAGCAGGTCGATAAGATCTTTAAAGCGGCGGCTATCGCAGCAAACAAAGCGAGAATCCCGCTTGCTAAAATGGCTGTTGAAGAGACGGGAATGGGCGTAGTCGAAGATAAGATAATCAAAAACCACTATGCCGCAGAATATATCTACAATGCATATAAAAATACAAAGACCTGCGGTGTAATAGAGGAAGACAGCGCGTTTGGTATGAAAAAGGTTGCAGAGCCGATAGGCGTTGTTGCGGCGGTTATCCCCACCACCAACCCTACATCTACCGCAATTTTCAAGACCTTGGTTTGTCTTAAAACCAGAAACGGCATTATTATAAGCCCACACCCGAGAGCGAAAAAGTCCACAATAGAGGCTGCAAAAATCGTTCTTGAAGCGGCAGTTAAAGCCGGTGCTCCGGAGGGCATAATAGGCTGGATAGACGTTCCGTCGCTTGATATGACAAATCTTCTTATGCAGGAGGCCGATATAATACTTGCTACGGGCGGCCCCGGAATGGTTAAAGCCGCATATTCGTCGGGTAAACCGGCTCTTGGCGTCGGTCCGGGCAATACCCCCGCAATTATTGATGATACCGCCGACATAGTTTTGGCTGTAAACTCCATAATCCATTCGAAAACCTTTGACAACGGTATGATTTGTGCTTCCGAGCAGTCGTGCATCGTACACGAAAAAATATATAAAAAGGTTAAGGACGAATTTTTATATCGCGGTTGCTATTTCCTTAAAAAGGATGAGCTTGATAAGGTAAGAAAGACAATTATCATAAACGGCGCGCTTAACGCAAAGATAGTCGGTCAGCCGGCATATAAGATAGCTGCACTCGCAGGCGTTACAATCCCCGAAACAACAAAGGTCTTGATAGGTGAGGTCGAGAGTGTTGACATTTCCGAGGAATTTGCTCACGAAAAGCTCTCTCCCGTGCTTGCTATGTATAAGGCCAAGGACTTTGAGGACGCACTTTCAAAGGCTGAGCATCTTATAGCAGACGGCGGCTACGGTCACACCTCATCCGTATATCTTAATGCTGTTACCGAAAAGGATAAGCTTGCCGAATTCTCCGAGAGGATGAAAACCTGTCGTATACTTGTTAATACACCTTCTTCACAGGGCGGTATCGGTGACCTTTACAACTTCAAGCTTGCTCCGTCGCTTACACTCGGCTGCGGTTCTTGGGGCGGCAACTCGGTTTCCGAGAATGTCGGCGTAAAGCACCTCATCAATATCAAAACTGTTGCAGAAAGAAGGGAAAATATGCTTTGGTTCCGCGCTCCGCAGAAAGTATATTTCAAAAAAGGTTGCCTTCCCGTTGCTCTCAATGAGCTTCGTGACGTTATGGGTAAGAAAAAGGCGTTTATAGTAACTGACTCGTTCCTTTATAATAACGGTTATACAAAGCCTGTTGAGGATAAGCTTGACGAGCTTGGTATTCAGCACACCTGCTTCTCGGAGGTTGCTCCCGACCCGACTCTCCAGTGCGCTCGCAAGGGTACCGATATGATGCGTCATTTTGAGCCCGATACAATTATCGCAATCGGCGGCGGTTCCGCAATGGATGCAGCAAAAATTATGTGGGTAATGTATGAGCATCCGGATGTTGACTTCTCTGATATGGCTATGGACTTTATGGATATCCGCAAGAGAGTTTATACATTCCCGAAGATGGGTGAGAAAGCATATTTCATAGCTGTACCCACCTCGGCAGGTACAGGCTCGGAGGTTACTCCTTTTGCGATAATCACAGATGCCGACACCGGCGTGAAATGGCCGCTTGCAGACTATGAACTTATGCCCAATATGGCAATAGTCGATGCCGATATGATGATGAATGCTCCGAAAGGTCTGACTTCGGCTTCAGGTATCGACGCCGTTACACACTGCCTTGAGGCTTATGCTTCGGTAATGGCTACCGATTACACCGACGGTATTGCAATTCGCGCTCTTCAGATGATATTTGAATATCTTCCGAGAGCATATGATAACGGTCCCAATGACCCTGTAGCACGTGAAAAGATGGGCAATGCCGCTACTATGGCAGGTATGGCTTTTGCCAACGCCTTCCTCGGCGTATGCCACTCTATGGCACATAAGCTCGGTGCATTCCACCATCTTCCTCACGGTATAGCCAACGCTCTTTTAATAGATTATGTTCTTCGCTTCAATGCCGCCGAGGTTCCTACGAAGATGGGTACCTTCCCGCAGTATGACCATCCGCACACACTTGAAAGATATTGTGAGGTTGCCGACGCTCTCGGTGTAAAGGGCAAGAATAACGAAGAGAAGCTTGACAATCTTATTAAGAAAATAGACGAACTCAAGGACCGCATAGGAATTAAGAAGAGCATCAAGGAATACGGCGTTGATGAAAAATACTTCCTTGACACACTTGACCAAATGGTTGAACAGGCATTTAACGATCAGTGCACAGGTGCTAACCCCAGATATCCGCTTATGAGCGAAATCAAAGAGATGTACCTTAAAGCATATTACGGTAAATAAGGGAGGATTATTTTATGGAACTCAAAAAAGTTATTGCAGTCAGAACAGCAAAAACAGTTTACAGAGACGGTGACAAAGCCATTAAGGTTTTCGGTGACGAATACAAAAAATCCGATATTTTAAACGAGGCCTTGAATCAGGCGCGTGTTGAAGAAACCGGCATTCCTATGCCGAAGCTCATAGAGGTTTGCAAGCTTGACGGCAAATGGGCAATTGTTTCAGATTATATCGAAGGCAAAACTCTTCAGCAGCTTATGGACGAAAATCCTGCTAAGACAGAGGAATATCTTGACCTCTTTGTTGATATTCAAATGAGCATTTTGGCTAAGACCTGCCCTATGCTCAACAAGCTCAAGGATAAAATGCAGGGTAAAATATCTCAGACCGACCTTGACGCAACAACACGTTATGACCTTCACACACGTCTTGCCGGTATGCATACCCATAACAAGGTTTGCCACGGTGATTTCAGACCGAGTAACATTATTATCGGCAATGACGGCGTGAATTACGTAATTGACTGGGCGCACGTAACACAGGGTAACGGAGCGGCCGATGCCGCAAGAACGTATCTTCTTTTCTGCCTCAGAGGCGATCAGAAGCTTGCCGATAAGTATCTCGATTTGTTCTGCAAAAAAACTGATACCGCAAAGCAGTATGTTCAGAAATGGCTTCCTATCGTAGCGGCTTCGCAGAGCGTTAAGGGGAACCCCGAAGAGAGGGATTTCCTCTTGAGATGGGCAGATGTAGTAGATTACGAATGATTCTTTTCGGCGATTTTTCGCGATAAATTCACTTTGCTCGCCCTCTTGCGTACCTTAGTACGCGGCCGGGGCACGCAAAGCAAATTTCTCATCGAATCTCGCCGAAAATAATACTTTGAGGTTTGATTTTTCGCGATAGATTCACTTTGCTCACCCTCTTGCGTACCTTAACAGGCGCCGGGAGAGTCTGAACAAATCTCGCTAAAGTTATGCTTAAAACAAAATAATAACTACAAACAGGTACGGCTTGAATACTTCTTTCCGTACCTGTTTGCGAAATAAGAATTTTCCGAAAAAAACCTATATACTTTTTATTTAAGTTTTGGTAAAATGAATTAAAGTAAAACTCATATACAAAGTTTTACGGGAAAGGGATTGTAATAATATGAAAGTAGTAGTTTGCATCGGCAGCTCCTGCCACCTTAAGGGTTCGCGTGAAGTCGTTGAAAAGCTTCAGAACCTCATAAACGACAATGACCTGAAAGACAAAGTCACTCTCAGCGGAAAGTTTTGTATGGGTAACTGCCAAAACGGCGTCAGCGTTACCGTAGACGGGGAGCTGTTCTCCGTTTCTCCCGATACCGTTGAGGAATTCTTTAAAACCAACGTGCTCGACAAACTGTCATAAAAATCTTGCGTCGCAAGGAAAAAGGTGTATAATATGGCGGGGTACATAAAGCTTAAAAAATCAAACTGTAAAAATTGCTATAAATGTATCAGGAATTGTCCTGTCAAATCTATCAGTTTTTCGGCCAATCAGGCGCAGATCGTTGAGGATGAGTGTATTCTCTGCGGTATGTGCTTTGTCGCGTGTCCGCAAAATGCCAAAATTATACGCGACGACGTCTATAAGGCAAAGGAATTGTTGTCCGGTGACAGCGAGGTCTATGTTAGCCTTGCGCCGTCGTTTATTGCCAATTACGACGTGTCGTTTACCGCGATGAAAAAAGCACTTATGTCGCTCGGCTTTGCCGGCGTTGAAGAAACGGCGGTCGGAGCCGCAATAGTAAAGGACGAGTACGACAGAATAGTTGACGGTGAAAAGCAGGATGTTGTCATTTCGACCTGCTGCCATACCGTAAATCTCTTGGTACAAAAGCATTTCCCCGATGTAATACCCTATCTTGCCAAAGTGGTATCCCCAATGCAGGCGCATTGTACGAAACTTAAAAAAGAGCATCCGGGGGCTAAAACAGTATTTATAGGTCCGTGCATATCAAAAAAGGCAGAGGCCGAGGAGTATCCCGGCACGGTTGACTGTGTGCTGACATTTGAAGAGCTTTCCGGTTGGCTTGCCGAAACCGATACTGTTTTGGCGCAGGAACCTGATGATGACGGAGTTGAAAAGGGAAAAACGAGGTTTTTCCCGACCTCCGGCGGAATTCTCAAAACAATGCTTTGTGATAACGACGATTACACGTATATGTCGATTGACGGTATGTCGTCTTGCATCCATGCCGTAAAGGATATTGAAAAAGGTAATATACACCATTGCTTTATAGAGATGTCTGCGTGTCCGGGAAGCTGTATAGGCGGTCCGGCTATGGAGAAAAATCACCGCGCTCCGGTGCGCGATTATATAACCGTGCGTCGCTTTGCCGAAGACGCGGGCGACAATGATTTTAAATATGACGCCTTGAGCGAAAACGAGCTTTCAAAAAATCTTATTTATCTTGCTTCTCCGCACAATATGGCAGGCAGCAGAGCGATAGAGGAGATACTTCGCAAAATGGGTAAGCAAAAGCCGGAGGATGAGCTTAACTGTGGTTCGTGCGGCTATAATACCTGTCGTGAAAAGGCTCAGGCGGTTTTTGAGGGCAAGGCAAATCTCGAGATGTGCCTTCCGTTCCTTAAGGATAAAGCAGAAAAATTTTCCGACAATATACTCAACAATACTCCCAACGGCATACTCATTTTAAATGAGGATATGGTGGTTCAGCAGATAAATGCCGCGGCAAGGGAGATTATGAACATTCGTTATGCTTCGGATGTTGTGGGTGAGCCGGTTGTGCGTATTTTGGAGCCTTTTGATTTTATAGATGTTCTTTCAAACGGCAGGGATATTCACGATAAACGCGTATACCTCGCCGAATATAAAAAATACATTGAAGAAACAATAGTATACGACCATGTCTACCATATACTTATGTGCATTATGCGCGACGTTACCGCCGAGGAGACAGAAAAAGAGAAAAAGGCGGAGCTTAGCCGTCAAACGATAGAAATAACGGATAAGGTCGTCGAAAAGCAAATGCGCATAGTTCAGGAGATAGCTTCTCTGCTTGGCGAGACTACCGCCGAGACAAAGATAGCCCTCACTAAGCTTAAGGAGTCGTTGAAGGATGAATAATCTTTGCACGGACATAGGCCATATGAGTCTTATCAAGTACGGCGAGGAGCTGTGCGGCGATATGGTGGAGGTTATAGAGCAGGGCGATGACGATTATGTTGTTGTGCTTGCGGACGGGCTCGGTTCCGGTGTAAAAGCAAATATTCTCTCTACTTTGACTTCGAAAATAATATCCACCATGATTGCAAATAATATGCCGCTTGAAATGTGTGTTGATACAATAGCGAAAACACTGCCTATATGTTCGGTACGTCAGGTGGCATACAGCACTTTTACAATAGTGCGTGTAATAGACAACAGAGAGGCAGAAATAGCCCAATACGACAATCCGCATGTCATTCTGCTGCGCGACGGAAAAAATCTTGTGTATCCCGAGAGCGCAGTGGAAATCGACGGTAAGATGATATATAAATCGAAAATATCGTTAAAGCTTAACGATACGCTCATTTTTACGAGTGACGGAGCGGTTTATGCCGGTATTGGTGAAAATATGAATTTCGGTTGGCAGCGCGACCAGATAATCGAGTTTATGGAGGAATATTATCGCCCCGATTTTACGGCAAAAACGCTTTCATCATTACTGCTTGACCAGTGTGATAAACTATATGGCGGAAGGCCCGGTGACGATACAACCGTTTGCGTTGTCAAAATCCGCGAGAGAAAATCCGTGAATCTTCTCATGGGACCGCCGAGGGACCCTGCAGATGTCAATAAAATGATGTCGTTGTTTTTCGGCAAGACCGGCAAGCATATTGTATGCGGCGGAACAACTTCAACTCTTGCGGCGGATTTTTTGGGCAAAGAGGTTAAGACGGATTTAAAATATCTCGACCCCGAAATACCGCCTGTCGCCGAAATTGACGGCGTCGATTTGACGACCGAGGGTGTAATTACAATGAGCCGAGTGCTTGAATACGCCAAGAGTTATCTGAATGACGATGATATTTACGCCGACTGGAGCGTCCGTGCGGACGGTGCGTCGCAGATAGCGCGCATACTTTTCCAGGAGGCGACTGATATAAATTTCTTTGTCGGAACTGCAATAAATCCGGCACATCAAAATCCAAATCTTCCCATAAACTTTAACATCAAGATGCAGCTTGTTACGGAGCTTTCGGAGTATCTGAAAAAAATGGGTAAACGGATCAAAGTAAGCTATTTTTAACAAAGGGTGAATTGAATGAGAAAATTTGATACGAAGGTACAGCTTTTAAAATACAAGGTCCTTCGTGAGGTCGCAAGAATAGCCTTTGACGAGGGAGAGTTTTCCCTTGCCAACAATTTCAATGATATTGCAAAGACCGTAACGAGTGACAAGGCAACTATGCGCTGCTGTATATACAAGGAGCGTGCAATAGTTGCCGAGCGCATAAAGCTCGCCTGCGGAGGCAACAGAGCAAATCCGAACATAATAGAGGTTATAGATATAGCCTGCGACGAATGTCCTGCCAGCGGTTATCAGGTATCACACGACTGCCGTGGCTGTATCGCACACCGCTGTGAGAGTGCCTGCCGCAAGGGAGCCATTTCCTTTGACGAAAATCAGAAAGCGCATATTGACAAAACAAAGTGCGTAAACTGTGGTCAGTGTGCCAAGGTTTGTCCGTACAGCGCAATTTCAAACTATACAAGACCGTGTGAAAAGGCGTGCAAAATAAAGGCAATTTCTATGGCTGACAGCGAAGAAAATCCCGCTCAGATTGATAACAACAAATGTATAAACTGCGGCGCCTGCTCTTATGCATGCCCGTTCGGCGCAATTATGGACAAGTCGTTTATACTTGATGCGATCAGGATTTTAAAAGACAGTAATAAAGGCGACGGTTTTAATGTGTATGCAGTAGTGGCTCCGTCGATAGCGAGTCAGTTTGTGTATGCGAAGCTCGGTCAGGTTGTGACCGCGATTAAAAAGCTCGGCTTTTACAGCGTGGTTGAAGCTGCTCTCGGTGCCGATATTGTAGCATACAGCGAATCAAAAGAGCTTGCCGAAAAAGGTTTCCTCACAAGCTCTTGCTGTCCGGCGTTTGTTGACTATGTAAAGAAGTTCTATCCGAAGCTTACCGAGAACATTTCACACAATCTGTCTCCCATGGCGGCGATTGCAAAATACATAAAAGAGACCGACGAGACCGCAAAGGTTATATTTATAGGCCCTTGTACGGCAAAAAAAGCCGAGGCGAAGCAGGAAAGAGTCGCACAGTATGTCGACTGCGTTCTCACCTTTGAGGAGCTTCAGGCTCTTATTGATTCGCGTAATATCGAGCTTACCGAGCTTCCTGAGGACGTCCTTGACAATGCTTCCTATTACGGCAGAATATTTGCACGAAGCGGCGGCGTTTCGGAGGCTGTCGGTCAGGCAATTAAGGAGCAGAATATAGATTTCACCGTTGATCCGCTTCCGTGCGACGGCATAGAAGAATGCAAAACGGCTCTTTTGAAGGCTTCAAGAGGAATCCTTAAAAATAACTTTATCGAGGGTATGGCGTGTGTCGGCGGATGTATCGGCGGCGCAGGCTGTCTTACCCATGAGGCAAAAGATAAAAACGAGATAGACAAATACGGTAAAGAAGCTCTTGAGAAGAGCATAGGCGACGCATTGAGTCAGCTTTAAACATCGAGCTTCAGGAACGCAGGGAAAATTCCCTGCGTTCCTTTTTTTGTATAAATTTGATTTTTCTTCCAATAATTACCTTACGAAAGGATGAAAAACATATGAAATCAAAAACAGAAAAGCTTATTCGAAGATTTGAAATATCGTTAGCCGCAGCATTTGTCATAACATCGATTTTCAGCTTTGTGTCATTTGCCGCGTCGTGCAGCGACGTAAGACGCGACGTTTTGCGTATGCATGTAATAGCTAATTCCGACAGCGACGAGGACCAAATACTGAAGCTTAAGGTGCGCGATGCCGTGCTCAATGAGGGCAAGGAGATATTTGACGGTTCTTTGACAAGTGCGAATGCCGAAAAGCTGCTTATTCCGCAAAAGGAGCGGCTTGAAGAGACGGCGCGCGAGGTAATACGTAAAAACGGCTTCGATTATGATGTAAGGCTCGAAATAGGCAAGGACTTTTTTTCGACGCGAACTTATGATGATCGTATAACTTTGCCTGCCGGTGAATATGAGGCCGTGCGCGTCATAATAGGAGAGGGGAAAGGCAAAAATTGGTGGTGCGTTATGTTTCCGCCTATGTGTCTGCCCGCAGCCGAGTCATCCGATGATGCGGAGCTTCAAGACATTTTGTCAGAGGATGAGCTTAAAGTTGTAGAAAGTGACCCAAAATTTGAACCTCGGTTTAAAATTATAGAGATTTATGAGAAATTAACGCAGAAATTGAAATAAGACTTTTAATATCCTTTTATTTTTGTTATAATTACCACAATGGTAATTTCTGAGATAAAAGGATATTATTTATTGCGAAAGGGTTATTGGAAATGCTTAAATACAATATTATTCCCAAGCCGAATAACTATACTTCAAAGGACGGTACATATGTAATTTCTTCAAATACCGAGGTCCTTTGCTCACCCGAGTTTGTTTCTGCGGGTAGATATTTGACCGATTATCTCAGAACAAAGCCCGTAAAAGGCGAGGGTGCAATTAAATTTCAAAAGGTAGCCGGAATGGAAAACGAGGCTTACTCTATTTCGGTTTCCACAGACGGTATAATGATAAAGGCTTCATCTTCTTCCGGTGCATTTTACGGGGCTGTCACGCTGAAAACCATAATAATGCAGGCCGAAAAAACAGACGGCAGGGCAGTTATAAACGGACTTTACATAAGCGATAAGCCTGCATTTAAATATCGCGGATTTATGCTCGACGAGTGCCGCCACTTCTTCGGCACGGAAGCCGTAAAAAAATTGCTTGACAATATGGCAATGCTGAAATTAAATAAGTTCCATTGGCATCTTTCCGATGATCAGGGTTTCAGAATAGAGAGTAAATTATTCCCGAAGCTCAACGAAATAGGCTCTAAACGTGAATATGCCGGGCTTGAGGGTCTCGGCTTAAAGCACCGCGGCGGAGAATATTTTTATTACTATAAGCAGGATGAAATAAAGAATATTGTGGCGTACGCCGCAAAGCTTAATATAGAGGTTATTCCCGAAATTGATTTGCCGGGCCATGCTTCGGCTCTGCTTGCCGCATATCCGGAATTTGCCTGTAAGCCGCGTGAATTCAAGCCTACTTGCGAAAACGGTATATTTGACGCTGCAATTTGCCCGGGAAACGAAGATGCGTATGATTTCATTGACAAGCTGTTTTCCGAGATTTGTCCGCTCTTTACAAGCACACATTTCCATATAGGCGGAGACGAGGCCTCAAAGGGGCACAAGATATGGGATGATTGTCCTAAGTGCCGTGCGGCAAAAGAGAAAAACGGTCTTAAAAACTCAAAGGAGCTTCAGGGCTACTATATGACTCGCATAGGCGAGATTCTTAAAAAATACGGCAAAACACCAATTGCCTGGAACGATTGCATCAATGACAGCTTTTCTCCTGATATTACGTGTCAGTATTGGCTTCCGTCAAATTCGGGCGAGGTCAAAAGGCAGTCATATAAGCGTGATATTATTCTTTCTCCCACGGCGTACTTTTACTTTGACTGCAAATATTCTGTTATATCGCTTAAAAAAGTGTATAAATATAATACCGTCAAATCCGGGTTCGGAAAATCCGGGCAGCGCGTAATAGGCATAGAAGCCGAAATGTGGACTGAATGGGTAGATTCGGAGCGCGCATTGGAGTTTTCCGTCTATCCGCGTATTTTGGCACTATCCGAGGTCGCGTGGACAAATCTTGAAAACAGAAGATACAAGGACTTTTTAAGAAGACTTGAGTGGTATAAAACTTATCTTCGCAAAAAAGGCGTAAACTATTCAAGGGTAACCGGTAAAAGCGGTATTTCCGTGAGCAAAACAATATATCACATGGGTGAAGACGGCAAGGAATTCAAGCTCAGCGAAAAACGCAGAGAAGCGGAAAACTGAGTATTTTAAAGGGGAAAAAATTTGAGTATTACTAATTATCTGACCTTTGCAGGCGGTCTCGGCTTGCTTTTGTACGGTATTAAGCTGATGGGCGAGGGACTTGAGCTTGCAGCCGGGTCGCGTCTTAAGCATTTACTTGAAAAAATGACAAAAAACCGCTTTCTTGCGGTACTTGTCGGCTTTCTCATAACAACGCTTATACAAAGCTCCTCAGCAACCACGGTTATGGTTGTGGGCTTTGTTAATACGGGTCTTATGAATTTAACGCAGGCGATAGGCGTTATTATGGGTGCAAATATCGGTACCACAACCACAAGCGTTCTTGTTTCGCTGAATCTTACGGGGATAGCTCCGATAGCTATATTTATAGGCGCATTTATGATTCTTTTGCCAAAAAGAATTCGCTGAAATATGTCGGGCAGGCACTCGCCGGTTTCGGCATGCTGTTTATGGGTATGGAGCTTATGCAAAACGCCATGGATCCGCTTAAGGATTCCGAGGTTTTCCGCAATTGGATTATAAATGCGGACAATCCTCTTGTAGGCATACTCATAGGCGCTGGAGTTACGGGCGTATACAGAGCTCTGCGGCAAGCGTAGGCATACTTCAGGCTCTCGCGTCGCAGGGGCTTGTGCCGCTTTCGTTCGCGGTATATATTATTTTCGGTCAGAATATAGGTACCTGTGTTACTGCGCTTCTTTCGACAATCGGTACAAAGACAAATTCAAAACGTACCGCGGTTATGCACATTCTCTTTAATGTAATCGGCACGGTTGTTTTTGTTGTCATATCTATGTTCCTTCCGTTTACAAAGTGGATACAGGCTATGAGTGACAATGTGATGATGCAGATATCGCTCGTTCATATCATATTTAACGTAGTGAGCACCATAATAATGTTCCCGTTTGCCGGCGCCCTTGTAAAGCTTTCCTGCATTCTTGTCCCCGACAAAAAGGGTAAAGAGGACGACGGAATGCACCTTCAGTTTATTGACGAGAGAATGCTCAACACCCCTCCGCTTGCCGTAGTGCAGGTGGGAAAAGAGGTCCTTCGTATGGCTGCTTTGGCAAGACGCAATTTCGATATTGCATCAAGCGACCTTATAAACAAGGAAATTAAGCATTTTGACGAAGTAAATCACACCGAAAAGATTATCAATTATCTCAATCACAATATAACGCCCATGCTGGTCAAGATAAACTCTCTTGATTTAAGCTATAAGGACGCTAAATATATCGGTCGACTGTTCCATGTTATAAACGACATAGAGCGCATAGGCGACCACGCGACAAACCTTGAGGAAGCCGCCTTGTCGCGTGTAAATGAAAATATAGAGCTTTCAGAAGAGGGTGAAAAAGAGTTAAAAACTATGCATAGTACCGTCATTTCGCTGATTGACGGCTCGGTAGATGCTTTTTCGGAACAAAATCTGAGTGTACAAACGGCGGAAAGACTCAATTCCCTTGAGGCGCAGGTTGATAAAATGCAGGAGACTTTTGAGCAAGCTCATATTGACAGGCTCAACAGTCACGAATGTACAACCCGTGCGGGAATGCTGTTTATAAACACAATAACAGACTTTGAACGTGTGGCAGACCATGCAATTAACATAGCCTGGAGCGTTCAGAGCAAACCTAAAACAAAAATACCGGAAGTTTTACCGGTGACAGATACAGAAAATTAAGGAGTATATCTAATGTCAGATTATATTTTAAGCTGCTGCTCCACGGCAGATCTTTCACAGGAGCATTTTGATAAAATCGGAGTGCATTATGTTTGCTTTCACTTCAATATGGACGGTAAGGAGTATCCCGATGACCTCGGTAAATCAATGCCGTTCGCCGAGTTCTACAAGAGAATAGCCGACGGAGCCGAGCCTACCACTTCCCAGGTCAATGTCGGTCAGTTTAAGGAGTATTTTTCAGAGTTCTTAAAGGACGGCAAGGATATTCTTCACGTCTCTCTTTCATCCGGACTTTCGGGCGTATATAATTCCGCCTGCATTGCGCGTGACGAGCTCCTCGAAGAGTACCCCGACAGAAAAATATATATAGTAGACTCTCTCGGTGCTTCCTCCGGCTACGGCCTTTTAATGGACACTTTGGCAGAGCTTAAAAACAGCGGTAAGAGCATAGAAGAGGTTCGTGATTTTGCCGAGGAGCGTAAGCTCAATGTTCATCATTGGTTCTTTTCTACCGACCTTACAAGCTATTATCGCGGCGGCAGAATAACAAAGACCGCGCAGGTTTTCGGCACAATGCTCAACATATGTCCTCTCCTCAATATGGATAATAACGGCAAGCTGATACCGAGAACAAAGTATCGCGGTAAGAAAAAGGTTATTGAAGAGATAGTTAACCGTATGGTCGAGCACGCAGACGGCGGTCTTGATTACAGCGGCAAGTGCTACATTTCCGAATCCGCCTGCTATGATGACGCAAGAGCTGTTGCCGACCTTGTTGAGGCAAAATTCAAAAAGCTCAACGGCAAGGTTGAAATCAACAGTATAGGCACCGTTATCGGTTCACATACGGGCCCCGGTACCGTTGCGCTCTTCTTCTTTGGCGATAAGAGAGCAGACTGATATAATTTAACCGCTTATTTCGGCGCAGTATGGGGCAGTATTGTCTTATACCGCGCCGATTTTTGTTTTATATCGACAAGTTGCCGTATTCGTGTTAAAATACATATGAAGGTGAAACTATGCAAAAGATACTTATAATTGAAGACGATAAGGTCATAGCGAGAACCCTTAAAGAGCATCTTTGCAAATGGGATTATGATGCGGATTTTGTTGTTGACTTTAAAAATATAACCGAACAGGTAGTGTCGTTTGCGCCGCAGCTTATACTCCTTGATATATCTCTGCCGTATTTTAACGGATTTTACTGGTGCGGCGAAATACGCAAGTTTTCAAATGTGCCTATAATATTTATTTCCTCGGCAAGCGACAAAATGAATATAGTTATGGCTGTTAATATGGGCGGTGACGATTTTATATCCAAACCGTTCGATTTGAGCGTTCTCACTGCAAAGGTGCAGGCGGTAATGCGTCGCACGTATTCTTTTTCGGGGACAACATCGGTTATCGAACACGGCGGTGCAATACTCAACCTCAATGACGCGACGATAGGTTTTAACGGCAAAAAAACCGAGCTTACGAAAAATGAGTTTAAAATTTTGCAGTTGCTTATGGAGAATTCGGGCAAGGTTGTCCCGCGCGATATGATTATGGATAAGCTTTGGGAAAGCGACAGCTTTATTGACGACAACACACTCACGGTAAATATGACGCGGCTTCGCAAAAAGCTTGAAGATGCCGGGCTTTGCGACTTTATAGTTACCAAAAAGGGTCTCGGTTATATAGTCAGGTAGGTTTTATGAAAGATTGGTTTAAAGCACTTTTCGGATATACGGCGGGCAATATCTTGTCCGTATTATCGTTTGTATTTGCAGCGGCGGTATTTTATACGGTGTTCTGGCTTTACGGAGTGGAAACGGAGCCGGTGCTGTATGCGACGCTCATCTCCGCCGTAATTCTTTTGATTGTATTTGTTCTGCGTTTTTCCTCGGTATACAAAAAGCATAAGAGACTTGAAAAAATTAAAAACGACGCAGAGTATGCCGTTCTTAAATTGCCGGATTATAATGACCCGATAAAAAAGGACCTTGCCGATATTGCCGAAAAGATGTCCGAACTCAAAACAGATGCCGAAACACGTATGAATCGCAAATACAGCGATTCGGCAGACTATTTTACTCTCTGGGCGCATCAGATAAAAACTCCCATAGCCGCTATGAGGCTGCTGCTGCAAACAGACTGTTCTCCGGAAAATGACGAGCTTAAAGAGCAGCTTTTTAAAATAGAGCAATATGTTGAAATGGTGCTTCAGTACATCCGTTCCGACAGTATCTCTTCCGACCTCGAAATCAAAAGCTATGATTTAGGCGGAATAGTCAGAGCGGCGGTTAAAAAATACAGAAAGCAGTTTTTGCGTAAAAAAACAAAGATTGTTGTGGGCAATGTTGATTGCAAGGTGTTGACGGATGAAAAATGGTTGTCGTTTGTAATCGAACAGCTTATTTCAAATGCGTTGAAATATACGTCCGAGGGTGAAATCAATATTTATTTGGATGAAAATACTGCGAAAACGCTTGTCATTTCCGATAACGGTATCGGAATAAGACCTGAGGACTTACCGCGTATTTTTAAAAAGGGCTTTACGGGATTTAACGGCAGAGAGGATAAAAAATCTACGGGAATAGGACTTTTTCTCTGCAAAAAGATACTTACAAAGCTCTCCCACACAATTACGGTGACCTCCGAGGTGGGAAAGGGGACTGCGGTCAAACTTTGTCTTGACACCGTCAGCCTTGGTGTGGAATAACGCTACCTTACATAAATGTAAGTTTAAAAGGGGAATTGTAAGCCTTTTCGATGGCTTGCGATTCTCCGTTTTGATATACTGAACGTGCAATAAACAAAGGGATACATTTGGTACGTAAAATCACGCCGAAAAAGAAAAGCTATTCGGGTATGATTTTGAGACAGACGAAATTCCCGTCACGCCTTGTACGGCTACAGCAAGGGTTAACCGTGTTTGTTTATGTAATATTTGTAGCAGAAAGGCTACGGTAATTATTATGCCGCTTTTAGAAGTAAACAATTTGAAAAAGGTTTATACGACCCGTTTCGGCGGAGCGCACGTTCAAGCTCTTTCCAATGTCAGTTTCTCCGTGGAAAAGGGCGAGTATGTTGCAATAATGGGAGAGTCGGGTTCCGGTAAGACAACCTTGCTTAATATTTTGGCGTCGCTTGATAAGCCTACGAGCGGAGAGGTGCTGTTGAACGGCAGAAGTCTATCAGCAATAGGAGAGAGAGAAATTTCGGCGTTTAGGCGCGATAATCTCGGATTTGTATTTCAGGATTTTAATCTTTTGGACACATTCTCTTTAAAGGACAATATCTTCCTTCCTCTTGTGCTTTCAGGCAAGCCGTACGATGAAATGGCAAAGAGACTGAAGCCTCTTGCCGAAAAGTTAGGAATTACCGATATACTCTCAAAGTTTCCATATGAGGTTTCGGGCGGACAAAAACAGCGTGCCGCCGTCGCAAGAGCTCTCATAACAAATCCGCAGATTGTATTGGCTGATGAGCCCACCGGTGCACTTGACTCAAAGGCTTCCGATGCTCTTTTAAAGCTGTTCGGCGATTTTAACGAGGAGGGTCAGACCATTTTGATGGTTACTCACTCCACAAAGGCGGCGTCCTGCGCCAACAGGATTATGTTCATAAAGGACGGCGAGGTGTTCAATCAGATTTATCGCGGAGGTATGGATAACGACGAGATGTTCCAGAAGATTTCGGACACTCTGACCGCAATGGCAACGAGAGGTGAGAGCAATGAATAATTTTTTCTATTCAAAGCTTGCCGTTCAAAATCTTAAAAATAATCGTAAAACATATGTGCCGTATATTTTGACGTGTATATTTACAACAGCTATGTTTTTTGTGGTCGGCACAATAGCAAACATAAAATGGGCAGATAGCGACGCTCTGCATTCCCTCTTGACGTTTGCCCTTGCAACAGTCGGTATTTTCTCTGCCATATTTTTATTTTACACAAACAGCTTCCTTATTAAACAACGTAAAAAGGAATTCGGATTATACAACATTCTCGGTATGGAAAAACGCCATATAGCGAAAATACTCTTTATTGAAACTGCCTATACCTATATTTTCGGAACTGCGGCAGGCATCGCCATAGGTGCGCTTTTTTCAAAGCTGACCTTTTTGCTGCTGCTTAAAATACTGAAATTCGGCGGAAATATTGATTTTAGATTTTATCAGTCAACAGTTGACATTACTGCTTTGGTATTCGGCGCAATAGCTCTTTTGAATCTTGCACATAATCTTTTATGCATCAGCCTATCAAATCCCGTTGAACTTTTAAAAGGTGGAAATAAGGGCGAAAAAGAGCCGAAGGCAAAGGTACTTACGGCTGTTTTAGGTGCAGTCTGTCTTGCTTCTGGCTATACCATAGCTCTCGTTGTAAAATCACCGATAACGGCGATGGGCGCGTTCTTTGCGGCGGTTTTGCTCGTAATAGTCGGAACCTTTATGCTTTTCTCCTCGGGCAGTATATGGATATTAAAAGCTCTCAGAAAAAATAAAAAATATTACTATAAAGCAAAGCATTTTACTTCTGTTTCAAGTATGATATACCGTATGAAGCAAAATGCGGCAGGACTTGCGAGCATCTGCATTCTTTCCACCGCGGTGCTTGTCACCGTGTCCACTACGGTATCGCTGTATGCCGGTACGGAGGACATTATGCGCACGCGGTATCCTCGCAATATTTATATCGACGTGCAAAACGCAACAACGGAAAATTGCAAAGATTATGCCGATGTTATGACGACGCAGGCTCAAAAATACGGTATAGAAAGTAAGAACGAGCTTTATTACCGCTATCTCTCATTTTCGTCTTACGCTAACGATAGCGGCTATACGGCTACCGTAACCCCCGACTACAACGACGGACTCGGAGTAGACATTGTGACGCTGATACCGGTATCGGAATACAACAGGATAACAGGAAAAAACGAAACGCTCCAAAGCGATGAGGTGCTGTCTTGTACGCCGCGCGGCAAGGCATTTTCGGGTACGGTTAAATTCGGCGACGACGCATATAAAATAAAGCATACCGTGGACGTTTTCCCTACTATTGACTCTTATTCGGCGTATACCTCGAATTACAGCTACTATATTGTTTCCGATGAAAAAGCCGCCATGTCGATATATAATTCCATGGGTTACAAAAGCGAGGGTACAGATGCCTCTCACACCGACATGAGCTTCGCCTACGGCTTTGATACCGATGCGTCGAAAGACGTGCAAAAGGGGTATATGAAGGATATATCGCTTCTTTTTTGCGATATAAGCGAGACCTCCGCAGTCGATTTAAATTGTGCCGAAATCTCTCGCGACAGTATGATGTCTCTGTACGGCGGTCTGTTCTTTATAGGCATAACCTTGGGACTTCTCTTCCTTGTCGCAACGGTCTTGATAATTTATTATAAACAGATTTCCGAGGGCTATGACGATAAGCAGCGTTATGTAATAATGCAAAATGTCGGAATGAGCAAAAAAGAGGTCAAAAAGAGTATCCATTCCCAAGTGCTCACCGTATTTTTCCTGCCGCTCGTTACAGCCGTAATTCATATCTGCTTCGGATTTAAAGTAATTACAAAGCTGTTAAAGCTGCTGAACCTCAGCAATGTTACGCTGTTCTTCTGGTGCACCGTCGCAACAATATCCGTGTTTGCAATTATTTACGTTTTGGTGTATGCTGTAACGGCAAGAACATATTACAGAATAGTTGAGGATAAAAACCAATGACTTCGGAGCACCTTTTACATACTATACCGCCGATTTATGACGGCAATTCCAAAATATTGATTCTCGGTTCATTTCCGTCGGTTAAATCAAGGGAAGTATCTTTTTACTACGGGCATCCCCAAAATCGTTTTTGGCGTGTGCTCGCCGCCGTACTCGGCTGTGCAGTGCCATCGTCTAATGAAGAAAAAACAGCTCTTTTGCATAGCCATAATATCGCGCTTTGGGACGTTATAAAAAGTTGCGATATAGTGGGTTCTTCCGACAGCTCTATTAAAAATGTTGTACCGAATGATATAGGGGTGATTTTATCCTCCTGCGGTATAAGACAAATCTACTCAAACGGCAAAACAAGCGAAAAATTGTTTAATAAGTATATTAAAGATACCGTCGGCAGAGATACCGTGGCTTTGCCGTCAACAAGTCCCGCCAATGCGTCATATAATCTCGAACGGTTAACAGACAGTTGGTCGGTGATAAAAAACAACATTCGATAAAAGAGAAAAGAATCGAGCAGATATACGCTGCTCGATTCTTTTTTTGAAACAAATTCTGCTTTCAGTCGTCATCGGCGCCGAACATCTCGTCGTACTCCGCCGTCTCGTCAATCTAACTTTGGTCATAACTGTGGTAGCTTTGATACGATGTCATTTCCGAGCCGCAGTGCGGACACTCTGTATAGGGCTTGTCGCTTTTGTTGCCGCAATTCGAGCATTCGTATTCGCTCACTCTGAAAAGATGAGAACCCTTTGTTTAATGGGCCATGGATAACCACTCATTTTTATATTTCTTCCACCGTAGCCACGATGCTTTGGGTTTGAGTGCCTCCGCCGATAAACAGTCCGCGGTTGATGCCGCAGTCCGCAAAGTCTCTGCCGTGGCTTAGCGCAAGGTACGTTTCATCGCACATTCTGTGATTCGTCGGGTCAATTCCGACCCATATGCCGTCGTCGTAAAACTCTGCCCAGGCGTGCGTTTCACCGGTTCCTTTTTGTATGCCTGCAACATATCTTGCCGGAACACCCGAAAGTCTTGCCGCCGATAAAAATATATGCGCGTAGTCCTGACAAACGCCGCACCCGAGGTGCAGTGCCTCTTCCGCTGTGGTATTTATATTTGTTACGCCGCTTTTATAGCTGAATACTTCGCCGATTCTTTTTGAAACCGCCTGTGCGGTCTCAAGCGCGGTAAGGTTTGCCATATCACCGAGCCCCGACACGAGTTCAATGATTTTTTCTCCGGGTACCGTGTGCTGCGACGGATATTTATAAATGCAGTTAAGCTCTTCCTTTTCGCGCTTTGAAAAGTCTAAACTCGCTTTTCCCTCAACTATTGCAACGAATTTTGAGTGAGGCTCGATAATTCTGTCGGTGAGGACTCTGTTGCCGAAGCCGTCGGCCGTTTCGGTAAGCATGTTATGCGGCTCTATGTCCACATTTATGAGTTCTATCCTCTGCGACGGCGTATCAAACGGCAAGCATCTCAAAGAAAAGCAGTGCCTTATCACAGGGGACGAAAAATCAATTTTCATACTGTAAAAAAATTTGATGTGCTTCACGTTTATCTTCCTTTTTTGATCAATACTGCGGTGCCGTAATAAATACCTTAGACAACTCGTCGCGTACGGTATATAGGTCGTAGTCGCTGTACTCATCTTTTTCGAGAATGATGTTCATAAGGGTGTTGATAGCGTCTATGTTACAGTCTACGCCGACTTTGTAAAGACGGTTTAAAAGTATACTGAATTCCTTTTTGATGAGAGTCGGAGAAAAGGAAAAACGGGTATAGAGGTCAAGTCTTTCAACACTTCTGCCGAACTTCAGTATATTTCTCGTTGTCTCCGATTCAACAAAGTCGTCGGCACTGCCCCAAAAGGCAAATATGCAGTCAAATACCTCCTGCAATTTGAGCATCGGTGCGCTGCTCTCTCTGCCTTGCTCCATATAATTTACCGCCATTTGAATATATGACAGCGTTTCGGAACTTATCTCGTTACGCATAACAACGGCGTTATCATAGGCGCAGAGTAAATTACTCATAACGGAATTCGGGTCGTTTTCATCAAAAAGATATTTCGTTATAAATTCCTGTTTGTATGAATATGTGTTTTCTATACCGAGCTTGTTGCAAAAATCAACATAGGCGTTTTCGTCTTTGTCTATCATTTTATCGTAATATTCCGAAAAAACGCGAAGAGTGGTAAAGACGCGCTCCACATATCTGCCGAGCCAAAAGAGATTGTCCGTGGATTTTATCGAGATAATACCCATGTGTCTTTAAATCCTCCTCCCTGAGATGAGTTCACAACAAAAGAATCCGGATCTTGAGAATAGCGTGTAAGACCGCTGTGCCAAACTTTTATTTCGTCGCCGTAGAGTATAAATGCCCGAAGATCGGCTTTCCTTTCGACTTGCCTGCCGTTTTCAAAAACCTTGAGCCCTTTAAAGTCTATTACCTCCTGCGCTATAAATCGGCGCGGCGTCGTTTTAACGGCTTCTTTTATGGCAGAGAGTTCGTTTTTAGACAGAGTATTTCCGAATATGACCCCGTAGCCTCCGGACTCCGATACATCTTTTATAACCAGTGATGGCAGATTTTCGGTTATATAATCGAGATCTTTTTTTATTATCGGCAGATAGGTAACGGCATTGTTTAGTATCGGTTCTTCGCCGAGATAATATTTTATCATTTGTGGGACTAAATAATATACGCCCTTGTCATCCGCTATGCCGTTTCCGGGCGCATTTACAATCGCAACATTTCCGGCTCTGTAAGAATCTATGATATGCGGTACTCCGAGAAGAGAGCCTGCGTAAAATGTCATAGGGTCAATGTATTCATCTGAAATTCGGCGGTAAACCGTGCCTACGCGCTGTCGCTTGCCGGAATATTCACTGTAATAAAGCACGTTGCCTTCAACGAAAAGGTCCTGCGGCATAGCAAATACAGCCTTTGTGCGCTCCGCAAGGTACGAATGCTCAAAGAAAGCTGAGTTGTATCGGCCGGGGGTCAAAATAACGTTGATTCCGCCGGTGTTTACATCATCGAGAACACGGCGCAAAAGCCCGCCGTAGTCGCGGTTGTCGTCTACCGAATTGTTTTGGAACGTGTCGGGACTTGCTCTGCGACAAAGCTCGCGCGCTATCATCGGATATGACGCGCCGGAGGGTATGCGTAAATTGTCCTCAAGTACATACCAGCACATATCCTTGCCTTGTACCAAATCTATACCCGAAATGTGATTATATATCTTTTTAGGCGGAGTCAGCTTGTCGCACGGTGCGGAAAAGCCCGGCGAAGTATATATGAATTCTTCGGGAATTATTTTATCGCGTATGATTTTTTTGTCGGAATAAATATCGTTTAAAAACAAATTAAGAGCGTAAACGCGCTGCTTCAAGCCTTTTTCAAGAAATTCAAATTCGTTTTTCGGTATTATGCGCGGTATGGTGTCAAAGGGGAAAAGCCGTTCATTGAATTTGTTGTTTTTATAAAGTCCGAATTTTACGCCGTAACGTGACATAAGACGGTTAATTTCTTCCTGATGATCTATAAGTCCGTACAAGTTCTCACCTCACTTGATGTATGTTTTGTACAAAAACAAAACCGGATAAAAGTCTGTTTTTATAATTATATAATAAATCTACGGATTTGCAATATGTAAAAGCGTCAAAAACATATAAAATTATGCGTTTTTACACAAGTTTCGGCGGCGAACTTCGAAGCGACAACTATTTAAAAAAAGAAAATTAACTCTTGACAATTGTGCCGTTTATATATATAATAGTCAAGCAGTTTAGATGCGGACCATTAGCTCAGTTGGTTAGAGCATCCGGCTCATAACCGGGCGGTCCGGGGTTCGAGTCCCTGATGGTCCACCAAAGAAACGACAATTTTCGTGAGAAGATTGTCGTTTCTTTTTGTTTTGTATGTTTATCTTTTCGTTTTTCTTTTTTGATTTGAAAGATAACGGACAAGAGAAAAATTATGCGGAAACCGGTTTTCCTTATCGGTAATGCATCATCCGATTGCAGCTTTTGCCGAGTAATAGCACCGACGCCGATTGTTATCGTTTTTTCTATTGTGTATTAGATTTAAAAGGAAGCTTCATAAAAACATTTTGAAATAATTATTGTTGACAAAATGATGCAATATATGTATAATATCAAAGTGATTTCCGCAAGGAAGAATTTAATATAGGGGTATAGCTCAGTTGGTAGAGCAGCGGTCTCCAAAACCGCGTGCCGAGGGTTCAAGTCCTTCTGCCCCTGCCAAAAAGAAACAGTCACCATTTTGGTGACTGTTTCTTTTTTGTTAGACAAAACTTGTCCGAGGCACGCGCGTGCCGGGCTTCGTCGCCGAGCGCTGCCGGTGGCAGATGCAGCGAGGCGAGGATGGCGCAGCGGTCAAAATATGGCGTAACACCGCCATATTTTGGGTACCGCAAGAGGGGTTGCGAAGCAACTTCAAGTCCGTTTGTATATCTTAGACAGTCTTGTGGGGATAACTATCGCTTTTGTTTTACGCCGATTTCACTTGCTTTTTCCATATAGATAAAACTACGGCGCACGGTCTTTTCCGTACGCCGCTTTTTTATTGTTGCACAGTTTTTTGTCCACTTTGTGCCACACAGTCCACGCAATCCGTTTGGTACATCATCAAAAAAGCATCAATCACAATTCAAATTCATTCGTAATACCCATCAGCATATCCGTGTTTCGTTTAACATAATACATTTCGGTTATCTCAGAAGCTGTGTGTCCAAGTAGGTCTGCCACCTGCCTCGGTGTTAATGCTTTTACCGTTCCGTCCTCAGCTCGCACTCCTGTTACAAGTTTTGTTGCGAAGGTGTGGCGTAGGCTGTGTAAGCCTTTTTTCTCGATTCCTGCCGCATCGAGTATGGAATAAAACCGTTTTCTTAAATTCAACGGTCTTGTAAAGTTTCCGTCTGCATCGGGTATCAACGGTGCGTCCTCACCGAAATATCGCTCGCTGCGTAATTCGATAATCGCTTGAATAGCCGTTTCGTTTAAGGGTACGATACGCTTGCTTGAAGCGGTTTTCAGCTTGCCTACAACAATTTCTCGTCCGCTTTTTCGCTCTGTTCCGTCACGCTTTTGCGCTTCTTTAACACCTCTTTGAATGTGCATCACTTTCTTTTCAAGGTCTATGTCGCTGTTGATTAAGCCTAACGCTTCTGCAGTTCTGAGTCCTGTGTTCAGCATAAGAATATATGCTGATGCTTGATTGTGTTTCGGCTTGCCTGAGGGGTACTTCTTGTATGCTTCCGCTTTGAATTTTTCAATTTCCTCATCGGTAAATACGGTTATCGTTTCGCATACGGGTAGCACTTCTTTGTTTTGCTTTGCAAGGTAATTTGACTTTTTTATCGTCGGCACAGCGTTCATCGGATTCTTTTTTATGAACTCTTCACGCATAAGATAATCGAAGTATTCATTGAGCAGATTGTATGTTTGCTTGACTGTTGAGAATGAATATCCCTTGTCGGTCAGCGTGCTGATCAATCGCTTAATGTCTGCACCTGTTATGTTTGACACAATGAGTTTACCCATGTAAGGGACGATTTGATTTTTGTAAATCTGCTCGTTGCGGTCATAGGTTACTCGCTCAACATTCGGGTACTTAAACACTTGCAGGTAATTAAGCAGGCTGTCTTTTACAGTCTTGTTACCCTCAATGGCATCAATGATTTCTTCTTCGAACTTGGTTATGTAGTCCGTCATTTTCTTGTTGACTTCGGCTTTGGTCGTGCCGGAAAAGCTTTTGCGTTTGCGTTCGCCTTTCTCATCTTTGTACCAAACCACGCCACCCCATCTGCCGTCCGTTCGTTTGAATGCGTTGCCGTTTGTCAGCAGTTGTTTTTGCATTTTATCACTCCTTTCGCACACACAATATCACAAACCTTTTTCAATATCCAGACCAAAGATTGTGTGTTTGCTTTTGTTGTTTTAGCTTCAAAAAGCCGTCACAAATCGTCCACGAGCCGTTTTTAGTTTTAGTCCGACGAGTTACTCTATTTTAGAGCGAACTCGTCAATTTTTGCTTACAGCGTTGCCTGATCATTCATAAATTTGTTTATCATACGGCAGTACCCAAGTGAATACGCAAAAGCCTTGATTTTCTGCGAAAAATAGCCTTTACTGCATACGAATTTGGAATCATACGCAAAAGTATTACGAATCGAAAAGCCGACAGGCTTTGCCGGACGGCGTTTTCGGGCATTTCAATGCCCGAAAATCATACCCCTTTATCCTGCTTTAAAATCGACGGCTTGAAATCTACTTCAAAACCCACTCAAAAGAGTCGAGATTTCATCCAAAACCGCATCAAAAATCTATTCCAAAAATGCAAAAGAAAAACAGCTGTTTTTTTCGATCTTAGGCTTTTAGATTATTTGTCATCAGCTCTTACAGTGGGGTACACTATATTTGATGAACTGTGTAGATATTACTTTGCTGTGCGTTTTCAAAAAATCTTTGAGTGATATCTATGTAGCCTTTTTCTTCGAGTGACTTGAGCGTGTTTCTGCAAGTGGTCGGACACATATTGCACTTCTTCGCCATCTTCGGAACAGACCAAAAACTTACGCCTTTGCTGTCGCCAACCGAAACAAGAAAACAGTAAATCATAAATTCATACGGCGAAAAGTTTTCATCAAAAATTTTGTTCGGCATGTAGTAAACCTTGCCGTCGGTTTTGTAATTTTTATTTGCGTACATAATTTTTATCCTTTCTTAATTTGTTTTTGAATCCACAACTTGAATTCTTCTTTCGGTACAACAATTCTTGTGCCGATTTTTATTTTTGGAAAACCTTTTTCATTGACAAGCTCGTATGACCTTGTGCGAGATATTCCAAGCACCTTTGCAACCTGCGACACCGAAATCATCATCGGTAGCTCATCAAAACTTTTGTAGCTTTCTTTCATTGTGCCGCCTCCTTTCGTATTATTCGAGAGATACTTTTTCAAAAAGAAAAGAGAGTAAAAACAAATTTGAAAACAAAAACTCAATCATAAAAAAGTCCCTCTACTATACGGAGAAAAATTTCCATTTTGTTCGGGTGTTTTGCAAAATTCTTTACATCTTGTTTACATTTAATTTCACGATAGCAAAAAAATACCCCTCTATAATACAGAGAAAAATTCAAGTTTTGTTGATGCGTTTTTAGAAAAAATTTATAAAAAATAGCCTGCACATTTTCAATGCAGGCAATAAAAAATGACTTGATTAAATTTAAAAAAAGTATTTCGTATGCTTTGGTTCTTAAAGAGAAAACCGAAAGATTTTGAATAAGAAGTATTTTTATTAGAAATGATATTTATAGAGCAACAAAGATTATAAAAGATTGACTTCACCTTTTATTAAACTAACACAAATCATAACTTTATATATGATTAAAGTGGACATTCATTTACTATATTTGTTTCTTGACTATTATTAAACGAAATTGATTCATCATATATGTTTTGTCCATCTGTTGTCAATATTTTATATGAACCTTCAAGGAAAACGGTATTGCCAAAATGGTCTATTGAATAAAAATCATTTTCTTCAAAAGTGAATATAAATTCTTTTGTAACACCCTTTGGAATAAATTCTCTCTTGCACTTAATTAACGATTTAGTCGGAAGTTCGTAATTTGTTTTGGGATAGGTTATATAAATCTGAACCACCTCATCACAATCAAATTCGCCGGAGTTTTTAATTAAGCAAGATAATTGCTTCTCTTTTGAATTGTAATCGATTTTTAACAAATCGAATTTTGTATAAGTCTTTCCGTAGCCGAAAGGATACTGCACATCACCCTTAAAATATCTGTATGTTCTGTTTCGCATGGAATAATCGCAAAAATCAGGTAAATCATCAACCGAGTTGTAAAATGTAATCGGTAATTTACCGCTTGGAGAACATTTGCCGAAAAGTATGTTAGCAATAGCCTCTCCGCCTTGTGCTCCCGGATACCAGCATTGCAAGATAGCGTTTACTCTGTTTTTATATTTTCTAAAATCTATACAGCCACCTGAAAAGTTAAGCAAAATTATCTTTTTGCCTGTATCGAGCAATTCCTCAATATATTCCTGTTGATTAAGCGGTAGTTCTATTGTTTCACGGTCTCCCTGTTCACCGATATTACCGCCTCCTCCTGCAAGAGCGCCACCGGCTTCTTCGCCCTCTATCGAGGAGTCAAGCCCTGTGCACATAATGATAATATCCGATTCTGTTGCTGATTTTAATGCTGTTTCCTTGTCATGTTTTGTGCTTTGATTATAAAGATGTATGCCCCTTATAAATTCAGTATCAATGTTACATTGTGAAATGGCTTCGGTAACCATAACAAAATGCGACGGATCTCCAAAATAATTTCCGAGGTAAGCCAACTTGTTATCGGCATTAAATCCTGTAATCAAGATTTTCTGTGCGTTTTCTTTAAGGGGAAGTATACCGTCATTTTCTAAAAGTACAATTCCTTTTTCTGCCATTCTAACTGCTTCGCTTTCGTGCTCGGGTGTTGCATTATCACTAATGCTTATTTCGTTATAAGGGCAATCCTTATCAAACATTCCGAGAGCACTGCGGATTGCCATCAGCCTTGATACAGACTTTTTTAAGGTTTCTTTATTTGTATATCCCAACTTAACGGATACAGGCAATAATGAATATACTATCCCACATTCAAGGTCGCAACCTGCATTTACAGCCATTGCGGCGCCCTTTGACGGATTAAGGGTTCTTTTGTGCTTATATATTACATCTAATATTGCAGAGCAATCTGAAACATAGTAACCGTCAAAGCCCCATTCTTTTCTTAATAGCTTATCAATAAGCTTGTCAGAGGCACAACAGCTTTCACCGTTCACCATGTTATATGCTCCCATAACACCGCTGACCTTTGCTTTTTTAACGGCGGTTTCAAACGCAGGAATATAAGTTTCATAAAAATCCTTTTTGGACACTTCGGCATTAAAAGTGTGTCTTAATCCCTCGGGACCGCTGTGTACGCAAAAGTGCTTTGCACAGGCAGAGGCTTTCATATATTTGTCATTATCGCCCTGTATCCCCTCAATAAAGGCACAACCGAGAACGGAGGTTAAATACGGGTCTTCGCCGTAGGTTTCGTGACCTCTGCCCCAGCGTGGATCCCTAAAAATATTTATATTAGGCGACCAAAGCGTAAGTCCTTTATATATACTGTAATCCTCGTTCTTTTGACTCTCATTGAATTTTGCTCTTGCCTCTGTCGCAATGATATTCGCACATCGCTTAACTGCTGTTGCATCGAAAGAAGCCGCCATACAAATTGCCTGCGGAAATACAGTTGCAACACCGGCTCTTGCAACTCCGTGCAGTCCCTCGTTCCACCAGTTATACTGCTTGATATTTAAGCGTTTTATTGATTTTGATGAATTGCGCATCTGCGACGCTAATTCTGTCAGAGTCATCTGCTCTGCAATATGCTTTCCTTTTTCTTTATGATGCCTGTAATTTTCCTCTGTCATAGAAATACCTCTTGACTTTCATAACTTAATGAATTACAATCATTATAGCCGTGCACGAGCACGAGCATAACAATATTTACTATATAATATTTGAAATAAAATGTCAAGCGGAGGAATTTATGGCAATAACCTCAAAAGAAATTGCAGAGCTTGCAGGGGTCAGCAGAGGTACGGTTGACCGTGCTTTGAAGGGGAGAGAAGGCGTAAATCCCAAAACCAAGGAAAGAATACTAAAAATCGCAGAGGAGCATAATTATAAGCCGAATCTTATCGGAAAGGCATTGGTATATTCCAACCGCTCTGTGCCTGTTGCGGTTATTATGAACAGTATCGGCAATTCCTTTTTTGACGATGTAAAAAAGGGAATGCTTGCCGCCGAGCGTGAATATTCGGATTACGGTATAAAACTGAATATAAAGGAAATAAAAGGATATAACGCTTGTGATATTATTAAGGCTGTTTCCGATTTGCCCGAGGACACAAAAAATGTAATTCTGACCCCTGTTGAGGACAAAGGGCTTTGCAGAAAAATTGATGAAATGACCGACAGCGGTATAAATGTAATTACGCTTTCAAGCGATATATCCGATTCAAAGCGTCTTACATATGTGGGCTGTGATTATCTGAAAAGCGGTGAAACGGCAGGTCGTCTTGTCGGTCTGCTCTCGGGCGGAAAAGCAAATCTTTGTATTGTTACGGGTAGCCTGGCGCACAAAGGACACAAGCAGAGAGTTGAGGGCGTTTCCAACGTTATTAAAGAATACGAAAACATACAAATTGCCGATGTGATAGAGAATAATGACGATAACGAAAAAGCCTACACGGCAATGAAAACCGTGCTGCAAAAAAACAGAAACATTGATTTTGTATGCATAACCGCAGGCGGTGTTACAGGAACGCTGAAAGCGATTAAAGAAAGCGGACGGAATATAAAGGTCTGCTCATTTGACGATACCGAAACCACAAGAAAAGCTATGCTAAGCGGAGATATATTGGCAACCGTTTATCAGCAGCCCTTTGAGCAGGGATATAACGCCGTAAAAAGCGTGTTTGAAACGGTTGTTGCAAAAACAGCCGTGCCCGAGTATCAGTATTCACAGCTGTATATAAAGGTTGATAAATCACTTTAATAAAATGCAACGCCATTGCATTTTATTTTTACACATTATCGTGCACGAGAACGGAGAACATTATGGACGAAAATTTACGAACATTTTTACAGCATCACAGTAATATAAAATATTCGCTTTTTTTGAAAAAATTAAAGCAGAGCATTTACACACCTATTGCACAGTTAAATGCGTTTGTGCATAAATCAACCGAACCGATATGCTTTGACGATATGAAAAACGAGCGTTTCGATAATATAAAAATCGGCGACAGTTGGGGCGGTTTTTTTGACTGCGCATGGTTCAAATTCACAGCGGATATAGAGAATATGCAGAAAAATCTTGTTGCTGTAATTGATGTCGGCGGCGAGGGTTGTATCTATAATAAGGACGGTGAAGTTATCCAAGGCATAACAAATGTGCTTGGAATGGTGGATAATTTTCAGACTGTCAAAGGCAAAGCGGTAATTCCTTTAGACCGAATAGATACATTTAAGGACGGTAAAGTATTATTTTATGCCGACTGTGGCAATAACGGCAGAGGTGGAAAAAGCAGCGGTCAAGCACGCTTTAAAAGAGCTGATATTTGTGTCTTTAGACAGGATGTATTAGATTTCTATTACGATATTTTAGCATGCTATCAGCTCCTCAGCGCTGTAAATGATAATGCACATAAAAGAGAAATTAAGACTCATATAAACAAGGCAATATCACTTGCACACAATACAGAATCGGAAAATATCTTGAAGGCGAGAAATGCTTTATCAAAAATGTTTGATGGTAAATACAAACAGGATTTTACCGTTTATGCTGTTGGACACGGTCACCTTGACCTTGCTTGGCTGTGGCCTGTTCGTGAAACAAAAAGAAAAGCAATAAGAACATTCTCAAATGCAATTTATGAAAGCGAACAGTGCCCAAGATATGTTTTTAACGGCAGTCAGCCACAGCAATATGAGTTTATAAAAGAGCAGTCGCCTGCATTTTTTGAAAAAATAAAACAGGCTGTAAAAAACGGCAATATTGAGCCGCAGGGCGGTATGTGGGTTGAGCCCGATACAAATCTGCCTTGCGGAGAAAGCCTTATCCGTCAGTGCTTTTACGGTAAGACTTATTTCAGAAAGGAATTCGGAAAGGACGTTAAAACACTTTGGCTTCCTGATGTTTTCGGCTATACCGCCGCTTTGCCGCAGATTATCAAAAAGTGCGGTATGGATAATTTTCTCACAATAAAGCTGAGCTGGAACACGGTAAATCAATTTCCGTATCACACCTTTTTATGGCAGGGGCTGGGCGGCAGCGAGGTGCTTGTGCATATGCCGCCCGAGGGGGATTACAATTCCAACGCAACGCCATATGCCTTTGACAAAATCAGCAAAAAATATAAAGAAAAGGCAGTAAGCAAGATTGCATTTATGCCTTTCGGCATCGGTGACGGCGGCGGAGGACCGGGCGAATATCACGTGGAAATGGCAAAAAGATGCGAAAAACTTCCATATTTGCCGAAGGTTAAGTTATCCTCTTCCGAAAGCTTTTTTGAAGAACTTCAAAAGGACACTTTAAAATATCCGAAACATAAGGGTGAGCTGTATCTTGAAAAGCATCAGGGCACATACACAACACAGGGGAAGGTAAAAAAGAATAACAGAGAATGCGAGCGTTTGCTCCATTTTGCTGAATGGGTTTGTACCTTAGCCTACCTTAAAGGAAAAGCATATCCGCATAAAGAGCTTGAGAAAATCTGGAAAGAGGTTTTACTCTATCAGTTTCACGATATTCTGCCCGGGTCGTCCATTCACAGAGTTTATGAGGAATGTAACGCAAGATATGAAATCTTAAAGGCAAAACTGAACTGTATTATTGATGAAACCGTTTCTTATTTAAGGAGTGACGAAAATTCATATTTTGCGGTAAATTCTATTGATTTTGAGCGTTCGGGCTACGCAAAACATAATGGTGAGTGGTACAAATACTCTCTTGCTCCTTATTCCGCTTGTAAATTGGAAAAAGCAAATTTGCCTGTCTCATTGCATTTTTCAAAGAATGTTATTGAAAATGAACACTTTAAGGTTGAGTTTGATAACAAGGGACAGATAGAAAAAATACTTGATAAGCACAATGATTATAACTGTGTTTCATCAAGCTTTAATGCAGTTATAATTTATAAGGACAGATTTGTTCATCCATACAATGCGTGGGATATAGATATAAAATATACAAAGCATAAACCAAGGAATATGAAGCTTAAAACTAGCCGTGAATATATCGACGGAAACAGTGTTATAAGAGAAAATGAATTTTCATATAACAAGTCCTCATTAAAACAAAAAATTATTTTGACTCAAAACAGTCCGTACATAAAGGTTGAAAATGAGGTGAGCTGGCACGAAACACATAAAATGCTTCGTATTGACGCTTATCCGAAAAATTTCAGCGACAAGGTTTTGTGCGACATTCAGTTCGGTAACATTGAACGCAGTACAAAAACCGACAACAAAATTGACTATGCACAGTTTGAAATTCCTGCTCATAAATGGGTCGATGTTTACGATGGCAAGTACGGCGTTGCAATACTCAACGACTGCAAATACGGACACAGGGTAAAGGACGGTTTAATCAGTCTTAACTGTTTGAGAAGTCCGGTTTATCCCGACAAAACTGCCGACAGAGGAGAGCACTTCTTTACCTACGCAATTTATCCTCACAGCAAAAAGCCTATGGAAAGCGAACTTGTAAAAATCGGCTACGAGCTGAATAATCCGTTAAGAATTTACAAGGGCAGTTTGGATATTAAGCCTATATTTAACTGCGATAATTCAAACATAATTATTGAAACGGTATTTGTGAACGATAAAGGAAATATTGCGGTAAGAATGTATGAAACAGCCGGTATAAAAACGGTTGCAAGGGTCAAAGCAAATATTAACTTTAACAGCGTAAAGCAAACGGATATGCTTTTTGAAAATCCGAATGATGTTGATTTAGATGCAATGACATTCAAGCCGTTTGAAATTAAAACATTGGAGGTAAAACGATAATGAAAAAATTTACAATTACTGTAATAAGCCTGTTTATGGTGCTGCTGATCTCGCTTTCGGCGGTCGGCGAGGCTATGGGCACAAGCTCAAAATATGCGTCCAATCAGGACTACATACAAAGTGAAAACCTTGCACTCAGAGATAAAAGCAATAAAATGACTGACGGAAAAGACAGCTCTGTTTGCCGCTTTAAGACAAGAAACGGTGGCGAATCGATTATTGACCTTGGCGAAAGCTGTGATTTTAACTCTGTTATTCTAAAAGAAAAAGGACTTAATGTGCAGAAATTCTCTATATCGGTATCGGACGATAACGAAAACTTTACGCAAATTTATGCTAACGATAAAATTGAGTTTCACCGCCTTTGCACCTTTGATACGGTCAAGGCTCGTTATGTAAAGCTGACGGTGGAGAAAAGCGACAACCTGCCAAAAATCCGTGAAATGGAAATATATAATGCCGTTCCCGAAAAGAAGAATGATTTTCGTGTTTCAACATACAGTACCTTGGGTGGTTCCGTATTCGGAATCATTGATGACACAACGCTGTCCGATGCTGAAAAAGACGCAAAAATCAAGGAGCTTATAGATGCAGATTATTACGATACCGTAACCGATTATATTGACATCGGCAATGTTCGTTGGGATGAGGAAGGAATAATTCATACAGACGGTTGGGACGGTATAGAGCGTGACGAGGACAAATACTATGCCGTAATGATGAGAAATCTCCACGAGGTACTCGACGAAAAGGGTGTAAATCTTGTTATTACTATTCTTAATCCATCGGGCGAAAACGGTAATCAGAGGGTTATGAAATCCATTACGGAAAACAGGGATACCCTAATTACTAATATGATTGCTTTTGCCAACAAATATGAATTTGACGGCATTGACCTTGACTGGGAATTCCCATTGTCGCAGGACGAATTTGACGCATACAACAGCTTTTTGCAGGAACTGAAAGCAAGAATGAAAACTGAAATGTGGAATAAAGAGGACGCAACGCTTTCATTAGCCCTTGCCACATGGGCATTAAAATACACGCCGGAAACAATCGAATGTATTGATTATGTGAATGTTATGGGCTATGACATTCTTGATCAGGACGGACAGCATTCTTCATTTTTCAGCAGCTGTGTTCAGGCGGCGGATTACATTGAAATTCAAGGCTTTTCAAAAGAGCAGATAAACATCGGTTTCCCGTTCTACGGAACATGGGAGGGCGGTAGAATGGAGCAATATGCGTATAACGCAATAAGTGAAGAAATATCTCCGTTCAATAATTTTTATACAATGAAGAAAAGCGACACAAAGGAAGACAGATACACATATTTCAATTCGCAGGCAATTATCCGTGACAAAACAGCCTACGCTACTTAAAAGGCTACGGCGGCGTTATGATATTCAGTCAGTACTGCGATTTGCCGTCAGACGATGAACGCTCGCTGACAAAGGCAATATCTGATTACTTACAGGAGGTAACAAAATGAAAAAGCTTACAAAGTTTTTAACATCTGCAAGCATAGGCATTTCCTTGTCTTCGGTCATTTTTTTGATTAAGGATTATGTGTATGATTCTGCAATGAAGGAACACGAAATATTTACGATTTTGATAGCCTTATTTGCACCTCTTTTTGCAGTTGGTACTTTGCTTTCTGTTTTACTGCCGAAAAAATTTGACAGGCAAAAGCTTCTTACATTAGGACTTTTGTTTTCGGGCATTTTTATAATACTGCTTACATACTTAAATATTTATCATCTGCAAATGCTTATGCCCTTAATGAAAACTAATTCAATAACCTTAGCCGTTATGTGGATAGCAAGAATTATGGGCGGTTTAACGGGACTGTTTATCGGTCTGTCGTTTGGTGCAACAGTAAAAAACGGTGTGATTCATTATATATTGCTTGTACTTTTTGCTGTGGGAATTTTTGCTTTAAGCAGATTTATGCCCGCACTTATCAGCTATGAGCCATACTGTATACCGCAGGCGGCTTGTCGCTTGCTTGTGCTTTATTAAATTCATATATAGAAACGGAGAAAAAGAAAAATGAGTAAAACAATTAAAGGTCTGATTATAGGTATAAGCGTATTTTTAGTTATCGTTTTAATAACTGTATCAATATTGATGTTCCCTTTGAAAGGAAAAACATACGATTATGACTATTGGTACAGAGATAAACCTTATGATATAAATGATACGATTGTACTTGAAAAAGAAGAAAATAAGGATTTCAAAATTCTTGTTATTACCGACTTGCAATTTAACGATGCTTTAGATTTGTGTGGAAAAGCCGATAATGTATACGAAACGATTGATACGCTTGTTACAAAGCAAAAGCCCGATTTAATAGTTATCACAGGAGATTTGGTTTGGGCAAAATTCACTAAATTTTCTGTGATTAAAGCGATTAATAAAATAGACAGTTACGGTATTCCGTGGGCACCGATTAACGGCAACCACGATGGTGAGGGAAATGTTGATTTGGCATGGATAGCAAATAAATACGAAGAAGCTGAAAATTGTTTGTTTAAGCAAGGCCCCGATAATATCGGCGGAATCGGAAATTACATAATAAATATCAAAGAAAATGATAAAATCGTGCAGAGTCTCATTATGATGGATACGCATGCAAGCCGTTACTATGATAAAGACGATGAGAACAGACATTATGACTTTATCTATGACAGCCAAATTGAATGGTATAAATGGGCGATAAACGGAATTAATGAATATAACAAAACAAAAACAGACTCTATGTTATTTATACATATCCCACTTCCTGAATTCAAAACCGCTTATGATTTATGGCAGCAAGAAGGTGGTGCAGAAGGTGAAAACTTCGGCGTTAAGGGTGAAGAGGAATGCCCGTCATATATAAATACAGGTATGTTCAATGTGATTAAGGAGCTTGACAGCACAAAATATGTATTTGCAGGTCATGACCACTTGAATAATTACAGCGTGATGTATGAGGGAGTAAGGCTGACTTATGCATTGAAAACAGGCGACAGATGTTCTCAGACACCCGGTCAAAACGGCGGTACGCTTATAACGATGGGTGATGAAACAACAGTGGAGCATATATATGTTGAAAATTAGAATAAAAAAATAATGAAAATTGTTTCAAGAACAATTTCAGTAATACTAAATATTAAAAAGGATATAGAAAAACAATGAAAAAAACACATTTAATTATATTGTCTTTATTTTTGACATCGGCAATAATAATTACGGCAGCAGTAATTACTTATAAGGCTCTCACCGTTCCTAAAAGTAAGAAATATGTTGTTGAAACCATAGAAGCAAATTCAAAAGACTATATAAAAGTCGGCATTATTTCAGACACACAGCTTCCTCAGGAAGAAAAAAATCTTTACGGTTGGGATTATGCTACTGTTATGAATGGTGCAGATCATCTTATAAAAGCATTAAAATACTATAAAAGTCAAAATGTCGATATGATAGTATTTAACGGAGATATGGTCAACGCTACCGGCGATTATGCTGCATACAGCGCATATAACAAAATTTTAGACTATGTTTACGGTGAGGACAGAGCAGAAGCACCGCACATTATTTATCCTATGGGTAATCATGAATTTTACGGCGGCAACCAGGAACACAATTTTTACAAGTTAACCGGTCTTCCTCTCAACACAAGAACGATTGTTAACGGCTATAGCTTTATCTCCATTTCTAATTCAAAACTTGAAAAAGGAGATGAAGAACTTGCCGAAAGCAACGATACACTTGCAGATGGAACATATAATGAGAAAAGAATAGAATTTTTAAAAGAACAACTTGCTGCCGCAAATACAGAAGATCCAAACAAGCCTATTTTTGTTTTTATCCATATGCCCATCAGCAATATTGTGAATGGCGGACATTGGGCAACACCGCAATATGAAGAAATATATAGTATTTTAAAAGAATATCCGCAGGCGGTTGTATTTACAGGACATTCTCATTACTGTATGAGCGATGAAAGAGCGATTATGCAAAAAGATTTTACCGTTATCAATACGGGAACAACAAGCTATTTCGATTTTGACTGGCTTGATAATGAAGATGAAAATGAAGCAAACGACTTTCCGGCGGATATTTCACAAAAAAATCTTGTCTTTCAAAGTCAGGGACTACTTGATAAAAAGGATTATATGGTAAATCCTCAGCTTATCGGTATTTACAAACTCGAAGATGTACCTGACAGAAATAATGTGAATAACGGATATTTGATGTATGTAGATACGCAAAGCAATTCGTTCACATTGAAAAAAGTAAACTTAAATACCGGAATTGAATTCGGAGAGGAATTTACCATGCGTTCTTTTGACAAAAGTTCATTTACAAGAACTGCCGAAAAATTAGGAAGCGGCATTGCTCCGACCTTTGGTGACGCTGAAATTTCTGCTGAAAGCACATCAGATGGTGCTGTAGTAAGCTTTGATTGTGCTTGTCAAAATGTCCCGATAAAGTATTATATTTATGAAATTGAAAATGAAATCGGTCAAAAAACTTATGTGCGTTTTTTCGGAAAGAATTATATTCTGGGAAATGATATAATGTATACCGAACAGAATAAAATAAGAGGCTTGGAGAAAGGTAAATACTTTTTGCATGTGTATGCAGTAAATTCGTTTAATAAGGTCAGCGATGAATATTTAACGACAGAATTTACGGTGAAGTAAATATCTTTATTACAGTTAAAACAGAGGAAGTTCTATGAAAAAGAAAATCATAATTTCAGCAGTGTCTGTCGGTTTGGCTCTTGCCGTAATCGGAGCATCGGTGGGTACATATATGTCATACATAAAAAAATATGTTCCCATTGCCCCTCCTTCAGCACTTGCTTACACAAAATCGAACAGTCAGAAAGTGCTTGCTAAAAATGCGGATTTTTATGTATCTGTAAACGGTGATGACAATGGCGACGGCACACTTGAAAAGCCGTTTCAGACTATTCAAAGAGCACAGCATGCTGTTCGTGAGGCTATTGCAAATTCCAATGAAAGTAAATCATCAATTACCGTTGCAATAATGGCGGGCACATATTACGAAACGGGTATTGCGTTTGATGAAAGAGATTCTTCAAAAAGCACATCTGTTACCTACACTTCCTACGGCGACGGTGAGGTTATCCTTTGCGGCGGCAAAATTTTAACTTCCGAAGATTTTTCCTCTGTTGATAGCGAAACTGCTAAAAGGCTTAACAGTCAGGCAGCGAATAAGGTCAAGATGATTGATTTGAAAAAACACGGTCTTACAAAATCGGATTACGGCAAAATCAAGGCGACAGGAGGATTTAATACGGAAGAGTATTATGACGATGCGGCAACTGAAAATCCTTGTGAATTGTTCTTTAATGATAAAAGAATGACAATTGCACGTTATCCCAACGATTCGTATATATCCGTGGGCAAAGTCAGCGATATAGGCGACTGCTATGAGCCGAACGCTCCCGCACCTGTTGATGAATCGTGGCTCGAAAGACGCAATCAAAGAGGCGGCACGTTCGCCCTTGACAAGGATACCTACTCAAGAGTCAAAAGCTGGCAGAATACCAATGACTTGTGGGCGTTCGGTTACTTTTACTGGGATTGGGCAGATATGTCCACACCGATAAAAAGTATAAATGACGATAAAACAATAACTACCGAGTATTGCAGTAAATACGGCTTTAAAGAAGGCGGGTATTATTATTTCTTCAATGTTCTTGAAGAGCTTGATGCACCGGGTGAATATTACATAGACCGTGAAAACGGAATATTGTATTTTTATCCTCCTGATGAAAATGGAAACAGCAAAATTATGCTTTCCACAAGCAATGAAAATATAATCAGTATCACAGAAAAAGCGTCCAATATTACCGTTGACGGTCTTACCTTGCAAGGTACAAGAACCGATGCCCTTAACGTTGCAGGCGAAAACTGCAAAATCGTGAACTGCACGGTTAAAAATGCGGCGGATTTCGGAATTAATGTCAGTGGCAAAAATAATCTTGTGGAAAACTGTGAGGTCGCTTTTATCGGAAAAGATGCGGTTGTGCTTTCGGGCGGCAGTGCAGAGGGCTTTGTCTATGGCAACAACACCGTCACCAACAACAGCCTGCACGATTATGGCGAAAATCAGAAAACATATATTGCAGGTGTGAATCTAAGCGGTATCGGCAACACCGTTTCCCATAATGAAATATACAATGCGCCGCATATGGGTATTTACTATACAGGCAATGAAAATGTAATGGAATACAATTACATTCACGATGTAGTTTTACAATCCTCAGATGCAGGTGCGATTTATACGGGCTACAGCTACAGTACCTACGGCAATGTTGTCCGCTATAACTGTATCAGCAATATCGGCTCGGGCACTTTTACACCAAGCGGCATTTATTTTGATGACAATTCCTCTGGACAGACAGCCTACGGAAACGTGCTTATCAATATTCCCGGTTATGCTTTCCTTGTCGGCGGCGGCAGAGATAATATGATTGAAAACAATCTGGTTATCAATGCAGGAAAGCAGATACTCTATGATGACCGTGCGTATGACGGTTATCACAATGACGGCTGGTATGCAAAAAATTGTAAAACGCCTGACAGCCGTTTATGGCAGCTTATGAATGAAGCAAAGGAGTTTAACGCTTCAATCGGCAATAAGTATGACGGCATTGAGCGTATGCATCAGGATTATGAAAGAGAAGAGGACGAGGGCTTTGCAGTTAATCCGTCAGGCTCATCTATTCAGAATAACATCATTATTTCAAAGCAAAACAAGGTCGGTGAAATCGCAAAGACAGTCAAAAAATATTCTGTCGTTGAAAACAATCAGACCTTTACCTTAAACGGTGCAAAAAGCTCCTTTGAGGATTATGAAAACGGCGATTACATAATCAAAACAGACAGTAAAATTTCAAAAAAATGTCCCGATTTCAAAGAAATTCCTTTTAATGAAATCGGCAGAAAATAAGCGGAGGCAAAAAATGTATTTTGAAAATATTGAAAAAATAAAATTCGAGGGCGTAAATTCAAAAAATCCGCTCTCGTTTAAGTATTATGATGCGACCAAAATTGTTGCAGGCAAAAAAATGAGCGAGCATCTTAAATTCGCCATGAGCTATTGGCATACAATGTGCGGCGACGGAACAGATATGTTCGGCAGAGGAACAACGGACAAATCCTTCGGCGGAAAAACGCCTATGGAAATTTATGAGCACAAGGTTTACGCCGCATTTGAGCTTATGGAAAAGCTCGGTATTGAATATTTCTGTTTTCATGACCGTGATATTGCTCCCGAAGGTGCAACCTTAAAGGAAACAAATGACAATCTTGACAAAATTGTTCCGATTATCAAATCGGAAATGGAAAGAACGGGCATAAAGCTTCTTTGGGGGACGGCGAACTGCTTTAATAATCCAAGATATATGTGCGGTGCGGGAACATCTCCTAATGCTGAGGTGTTTGCTTATGCGGCGGCACAAATTAAAAAAGCCCTTGAAATTACCGTTGAACTCGGCGGTCAGGGCTATGTTTTCTGGGGAGGTCGAGAGGGTTACGATACTCTGCTCAATACAGATATGGCAAAAGAGCAGGATAATATGGCATATCTTATGAAAATGGCTGTTGATTACGGCAGAAGCATTGGCTTTACAGGTGATTTTTACATTGAACCGAAGCCGAAAGAACCTACAAAGCATCAGTATGATTTCGATGTTTCAACCGTGCTTGCTTTCCTGCGTAAATACGGCTTAGATAAAGATTTTAAGATGAATATTGAAGCGAATCACGCAACGCTTGCAGGACACACTTTCCAACACGAATTGAGAGTTGCAAGAGATAACGGCGTTTTCGGTTCCATAGACGCCAATCAAGGCGATATGCTTTTGGGCTGGGACACCGACCAATTTCCTACGGATTTATACAGCACAACAATGTGTATGTACGAGGTTTTGAAAAACGGTGGTTTTACCAACGGCGGACTTAATTTTGATGCAAAAGCAAGACGAGCAAGCAATACATATGAGGATGTTTTTCTTTCCTATATTGCAGGTATGGACGCTTTCGCTTACGGCCTTATCGTTGCCGATAAAATCATTTCAGACGGCGTTATGGATAGTTTTGTCGAAAACAGATACAGCTCATACACCAAGGGCATCGGCAAAAAAATTGCTGACAGGCAAACCTCTCTTGCGGAGCTTGAACAGTATACGCTGAACAACGGAGAGCCGACAGCTGAAAGCGGAAAACAGGAATATCTTGAAGCACTTGTTAATCGGTATATTATTTTAGCAGGTAAGGAATTATGAGTTATTTTATCGGAATTGATGTGGGAACATCTGCAACAAAATCCGTACTGTTTGACGAAACGGGAAAAATTGTTTTTTCAAACAGCAGTGAGTATGAGCTTATTCAGCCTCGCAACGGTTGGGCACAGCAACGACCTAATGATTGGAAAAATGCTGCCGTTGAAACCTTGAAAAGCATTGCCCAAAAGGTTAGTGTCGATGAAATCAAGGGCATTGGTGTTTCGGGGCAAATGCACGGTCTAGTTGTGCTTGATGAAAATAACGATGTTTTATACGACAGTATTATTTGGTGCGACCAAAGAACAGAAAAAGAGGTAAATCAAATTATTGATACTATCGGCAAGGAAAGATATATTGACCTGACCTTAAACGCTCCGAACACCTCCTTTACATTAAGTAAGCTGTTGTGGTTAAAGAATAATGAGCCTGATATTTTTTCAAAAATACGAAAGGTGCTTTTGCCGAAAGATTACATAAATTTTTGCTTAACCGGTAATTTTTCAACTGATGTTTCGGACGCAAGCGGAACAGGATATTTTGATGTTAAAAACAGAAAATGGAGTAAAGAAATTCTTGCCGCATTCAATATTGACAAAGAATTGTTGCCGCAGGTTTATGAAAGCTCACAGGTTGTTGGAAATATAACTGAAGATATTGCAAAACAAACTGGTTTATCAACAAATACAATTGTCGTTGCAGGAGCAGGAGACCAAGCGGCTGCCGCAGTGGGAAACGGTGTTATTAAACCGGGATGCACAAGCATTTCGCTTGGAACAAGCGGTGTTGTGTTCACAGCAGTTGACAAGCCTATATATGATAAATCGGAAGAACTCACACCTTTTGCCATGCTGTTGAGGATATGTGGCACATTATGGGAGTAACACAGGGCTGTGGTTTGTCGGTAAATTGGTTTAGAAAGAACTTTGCACGGGAGTATAGCTATGCCGAGCTTGATGAAAATGCAAAGGAAATTACAAGCGACGGAATAATCTATTTGCCTTATTTAATGGGAGAAAGAACACCTCATCTTGACCCTAATTGCAGAGGCTCTTTTACGGGCATTTCAGTCAATCATAACTGTTTCAACTTTTACAGAGCTTTGTTGGAGGGTGTTTGCTTCAGCCTTAAAGATTGCTATGAGGTCATTTGTGAATCGGGCATTGATTTGAATACGGTTAAGGTCGGTGGAGGAGGCGCAAAAAGCCGATTGTGGCTGCAAATTCTTGCCGACATTACAACGAATAATCTATATTCATCTCAATGTGTAGAAAGCGGAGCGTTAGGCGTTGCTATTCTTGCAAGTGTAGGAAGCGGTTATTATAATTCAGTTACCGAAGCAAGTGAAAAAATGACTGTTTGCGATTTGACAGTAACAGAGTTTAATGCTGAAAAAATTGATTATTATAATTCAATCTATAAAACATATAAAAATCTTTATTGTGCAATAAAATCGGCTCAGGAGTGAAAAAATGAAAAAGAGAGTCAGGTTGTGATGCAAACTCATTGATTGCTGACCCGATGTTTACAGATTCTGAAAGTAACGCTTTCTCTTTCAAAGAAAATTCGTCTGCCTATGAGCTTGGAATAAACGAAATTGATGTAAATAAAATCGGCGTTGGGCATAATTGGTATTTATAAGGAGGAAACATAATGGAGGCTACATACAGAAGACAGCTTGATGAATATTTAGAAAAAATTGATTCCGTTATAGAAAATGGCAGGTACAAGGATAATTGGGAAAGCCTTTCGGCATACCCTGTACCTACTTGGTATAAAAATGCTAAATTCGGTGTGTTTCTTCACTGGGGCGTTTACAGCGTTCCGGCATATTACAGTGAATGGTATCCAAGGCTTATGTATTACAAGGGAAACCCTGTTTATTGGCATCATAAAAAGAAATACGGCAAGGATTTTAATTACCGTGATTTCGTGCCTATGTTTAAGGCGGAAAAATTTGATGCTGAAAAATGGGTTGGCATTTTGAAAAGTGCAGGCGCAAAATACATTATGCCTGTGGGCGAACACCATGACGGATATAAAATGTATGACAGCGATTTATCTCAATGGACCTCCGTTAAACAAGCACCCCATTGCGATTTTTTAGGAGAATTAAGAAAAGAATGTGACAAACAAGGCGTTACATTTGCTACATCAAGTCACCGTGCAGAGCATTTTTGGTTTTTGAACGGCGGTAGGACTGTGGGCTATGATAACGAAGTGCTTGATGAAAAATATCGTGATTTTTACGGACCTGCGCATAACATTCATAAAATCAACAATCTGCATAATCTGCTAAAGCAGGAGCACGGAATAACTCCTACAAAGGAATGGCTTGAGGATTGGCTTGTTAATTCCTGTGAATTGATTGATAAGTATCAGCCAGAAACGCTTTTCTTTGATTGGTGGGTAATGAACTATGCTTTCAGACCTTATATGAAAAAATTTCTTGCCTATTATTACAATCGGTCGGTGGAATGGGGCAAAGAGGTCTGCGTTCAGTATAAGTCTGACGCCATTATGTATAATGTCGGTATTTTTGACCGTGAAAGAGGTCAGCTTTCTGCGACCTCTCCATACATTTGGCAAAGCGAAACATCTACTGCGTATAATTCGTGGAGCTACTGTACGACAAACAAATTCAAAACAGCAGGTAAAATTGCAGGAACATTTGTTGATGTTATCAGTAAAAACGGTAACTTTGTTTTGAATTTGGGTCCAAAGGCAGACGGAACTTTTTGCGAAGAAGAAATGCAAATATTGGAAAAGTTAAGTGATTGGACTGCCAAAAACAAGGAAGCAATATGGGGAACTCAACCGTATAAGATTTTCGGAGAAGGAAAAAAACACGGCAATGGCTCATTTAACGAAAAATATAATTACTCTCATAAGGATTATCGCTTCACATACAAAACGGGTAGCATTTACATATTTGCATTAAAGCCCGACAGAACAACATTTAAGATTAAATCGTTAAAATACAGCGGAGATATGTTTGCAGCAGATATTAAAAATGTTGAGATTTTAGGATATAATCAAAATCTGCATTATGAAAGAAATAACAAATGCTTAAAAATAGAACTTGACAGTCCTATTGAAACAGATATGCCTTTATGCTTTAAGGTTTCAATTGATTGATGAGGCGTAAAATGAAAAACGAAACGTAAAGCGAGATAAAAACAAAGCGTTAAATTAAAAAACAGTCATTTCAATGTATAGAAGAAATGACTGTTTTTCGTTGTTTTAGGCCTTTTAGATTATTTGTCATCAGCTCTTACAGTGGGGTACACTATATTTGATGAACCGTGTAGATGTTACTTTGCCGTGCGTTTTCAAAAAATCTTTGAGTAATATCTATGCAACCTTTTTCTTCAAGTGATTTGAGCGTGTTTCTGCAAGTGGTAGGACACATATTACACTTCTTAGCCATCTTCGGAACAGACCAATAACATACGCCTTTGCTGTCGCCAACCGAAACGAGAAATAAGTTCAATAATAAATGTCGGAATGATTTTCGCATATAGTTTCCAATCAAATCGGCTGCATCATTTCGAGAATTATGCCGTCCGGATCCTTAAAATAAAAAGCTCGGCTTTCGCCAAAACCGTTTTCCCTAAAATCAAAATACTGTGGTTCAGATAGACACTCCACATTATTTTCAAGCAGTTTTTTATAGGCTGAATCAATATCATTTGTGTAGAAACATACTTCTGATATAGATGTTGTAAATAAATCCGATTGTACTTTGTTTGTTTTGCTGTCTACGAATTGAATCAATTCAATCGGCGGGGCTTCAACAGCTTTAGAGCCATTCAAATATGCAACCCTTGCTTTACAATTTTGCTTACGGAACATTTTATCTGTCTCTTCGCCTTCCATAAAGATTTCGCCCTGAAATTCAAGCCCAAGAATGTCTCTGTAGAAAGCAATTGAACGGTCTAAATCAGAAACGGTTAAGCCGACGTGATAAATTCGTCCTAACATATTTATAACCTCCTGAGGAAATTTGATTTATCAGTTTGAAAAAAACACAAGCAGGTCTTTCAATTCCCAACATCGCTTATTATACAATGTGGATGTGAAAATTTCAACTCGTCTGTTGACTTATCCAAAGGGAAAAACAGGCGATTCCCCCCAAAAAACTTGAAAATTTTTTGTCAGAGGGGGTACAAAACGCCCCTCCCGGTTAAAATAAGTTAAGAATTTATTTTTGCCGTTCTGTTTTTCTTCTTAAATGAAAAACAGACAATGGGTTCATGACAAAAAACCTCCATTGAAAGATTAAATCAGTCTTTCGGGAAAGCTATTTTATAGAGGAATTGAATCTGTTATCTAATTTATATATTTAGTATTTTCTTTTTCGGCAAAACGAAATTTAAATATTGTGTTGTTATTTAATGTCAGGTTTTACATTGTCGATTCTGAATTTATACGGCGATGTGTTAAATTTACTTTTGAATTGCTTAATAAAATTATTTGTATCCCTAAAGCCAACAATATCACCGATTTCATTAACTCGCCTGTCAGAATAAATCAAAAGCCGGCTTGCGTGATAAAGTCTTGTATTTTTGAGATATTCCATTGGAGAATATCCGGAGTAAGCCTTAAAAGTTCTTGAAAGATGAGGAACGGATATACAAAATTTTTGAGCGATTTGCGAAACACTTTCTATTTTAGAATAATTCTCGTCAATATAAGTTTGTACCTTTATCATATTTGAAGATATATTTGAAATGTTACTTTGCGCTCTGTACATCAATATAAGCAGATTGTAAATGCAATTAAGCACATATCTCTCGCCAAACACATTGTCGCTGTTTGTTTCTTCAAAAATACTGTCAAGTATTGTACAAATGCGCATAAAATCAATTTCGCTTGGTTTAATTGTGTGAGAAAAATCCTGCGGTCTGCATTTTATCATCGCTATCAAACGAGGAGAAACATTTTGCTCGAGAATGTCTGAGTTTAACACAAGGATTATTCTTTCATAGTCGTTACTTTTACCTGTGATTTTATGTTGCTCAAATGGGTTGAGCAATACAATCGCAGGTGATTTTACATTATGAGGTATATTATCAATTTCAATCAAAACGTTTCCGCTTGTTACAAAAATAAATTCATATCCGTTGTGAAAGTGAAGTGATGATGAATCGGATTGGGCGGTTCTCGTTTTCTTTTCAAAAGTATTAATTAAAGTATTCATAATTAAAATATAACATATACAGCTGTCTAAATCAATTCAAATATCAAAAAATGAATATAAATCAGCGTAAAATGAAGTTGAATATATCAAAGAAATACTCTATTATAAGAACAGGAGTATTCTTTGAGGTGTGATTATATGATTCTTAATGATAATTTGACTGTAAATAATAAAGTAATTCAAAACCGTGTAGTGTTTCAACCTATGGAGGGCTGTGACGGAACATCTGACGGAAACATCGGCAAACTAACTGAAAGACGGTATATGCGTTTGGCCGAAAGCGGAGCAGGCATTATATGGTTTGAGGCGACTGCCGTTTGCAAAGAAGGCAGAGCAAATCCGAGACAGCTTTATTTAACGGAAGAAAATGTTGATACCTATAAAATCCTTTTGCATAACATTCGCAAGGTGTCTATTGAAAAATTCGGCTACGCACCTTTGATTATTTTACAGGCAACTCACAGCGGAAGATACAGTAAGCCTAACGGTACGCCTGAACCAATTATTGCATACAGAAATAAAGTTTATGAAAAAGGCAAGGAAAATTTGCCTTATCACATTATTACCGATGAAGAATGCGACGCTTTGCCGCAAAAATTTGCGCATACTGCTTTACTTGCTCAAAAAGCAGGCTTTGACGGCGTGGATATTAAATGCTGTCACGGATATTTGCTCGATGAGTTTCTGAGTGCGTACAGCAGAAGCGGAAAGTATGGTGGCTCGTTTGAAAACAGAACAAGACTGTATTATAATTGTATTGATGCAGTGAAAAATGCCGTTGATGAGGATATGATTGTTACAACAAGACTAAGTGCATACGATGGATTTAATTATCCTTATGGCTTTGGTTCAAGTGAAACGAAAAATATTGATTTGACCGAAACCAAAAAAATACTTTCAGAATTGAAAAAAAGAAATATTGAACTTGTAAATATTACCATAGGCAACCCGTATTTAATTCCGCACATCAACCGTCCGTATATCAATTCTCCCGAGACGGTGAAATCGGAGTTCAAAGAGTTACTAAAATAACGAAAGAATTACAAAAAGAATTTCCAAAGTTAAAACTTATTTTATCCGCTTTATCATACAAAGGCGAAAGGGCAGTTGATTTTGCTGAAAAATGCCTTGAAAACGGCTGTTGTTCATTAGTCGGCTTTGGCAGAATGACCTTTGCTTATCCGAATTTTTACCGTGACTATATCGAAAACGGAAAGCTTGATAAAAATAAACTGTGTATTAAATGCGGAAATTGCAGCAAGATGATGCGTGCAGGCGGAGTAGCGGGCTGTCCTGTTCGTGACAAAGAGACATATTTACCTTTATTCAAAAAATATACGGAGAAATGATATGAGTAAAACAGCAATTATTACAGGCTCGGCAAGAGGAATGGGATTTGAAACAGCAAAGCTTCTTAATAAAAACGGATATAATGTTGTACTTTGTGCAAGACACAGTAATGATGATGTTGAGAATTTTGTTAAAAACCATTCGGATACCGCTTTGTTCGTCCCTACCGATATAAGTATCTCAAAAGACCGTGAAAATGTTATTTCCAAGGCTGTTGAAAAATTCAAAACAATTGATGCGTTGATAAATAATGCAGGCGTTGCCCCGAAAAAAAGAAAAAATATACTTGAAATAACCGAAGACGATTTTGACTATGTTATGAATATCAACCTTAAAGGTACATATTTTATGACGCAGGCAGTAGCAAAAGTTATGCAAAATCAAAACGGAGGATATATAATAAACACCGGTTCAATCAGTGCCGAAACAGTATCACTTAATCGAGGGGAATATTGCATATCAAAAGCCGGCATCGGTATGATTACAAAACTATTTGCCGTTGATTTAGCAACAGACAATATAAAAGTGTTTGAAATAAGGCCCGGAGTAATTGATACAGATATGATTTCTTCCGTCAAGGAAAAGTACAATGCTTTAGCGGAGGAAGGCAAAATCCCGACTGGCAGAATAGGCAATGTTGAAGATTATGCCAAAGTGGCACTTGCAATTTTATCGGGTAATCTTGATCATGCGACCGGAACGGTTATTGAATGTGGCGGCGGTATGCACATTTCTGTTTTATAGGAGAGCGAAATATGCAAAAATATAATGCTGTAATAATAGGCAGCGGTGCGGCAGGCTATGCCACAGCTGACAGATTGCTTTTGAACGGTGTAAAAAACATTGCTATTATCACATATGACAAAAATGCCGGCACATCACGCAATGCAGGCAGCGACAAGCAAACTTATTACAAACTATCCTGTTCAGATGAAGACAGCCCTACTAAAATGGCGCAGGCGCTCTCATTTGGCGGTGGTATGCACGGTGATATTGCATTTGTTGAAGCTGTAAATAGTATGCGCTGTTTTAATCACCTTGTTGAATACGGCGTTCCTTTTCCTACCGATAAATACGGAAGATTTATCGGATATAAAACCGACCACGACAATGCTTGCAGAGGTACAAGCGCAGGTCCTTTAACATCAAAGTATATGACCGAATGCCTTGAAAAACGAGTTATTGGAAACAAAGAATTAACCCTGCTTGACGAAACTGCGGTGGTTAGAATTGTTACAGAAAATGGCAAAGCGGTCGGCGTGATTGCTTTGCAAAAAGACGGAGATTCTTATAAGCTTTTGCCTATACAATCAAAATATGTTATAACGGCTACAGGCGGAGCTGCCACTGTTTATAGAAATACGGTTTATCCCGATTCTCAGGCAGGCGCTTTCGGACTGTTTGCCGATACAGGCTGTAAATTCTGTAATTTGACAGAATGGCAGTACGGTATAGCATCTGTCGGTGTAAAGTGGAATTTATCCGGCAGCTATCAGCAGGTTATACCCACATATTATTCTGTTGATGAGTACGGTAACAAATATGAATTTTTATGTGATGCTTTTAACGATGTAACCGACGCTTGCAATAATATATTTCTAAAGGGATATCAATGGCCGTTTGACAGCAAAAAGATAAACGGCAGTTCAAAGATTGATATTGCAGTCAGCCGTGAAAAATCAATGAATAAAAAGGTTTATATTGATTATCGCAAAAATCCGAATGGGTTTGATTTTGATAAATTGAGTACTGAGGCTAAAGAATATCTTTTGTCGGCAGGGGCAGACGGCAAAAATCCGTTTGAAAGGCTTAAAAAGCTCAACCCTCAGGCTATTGATTTTTTCAAAAGCAAAGGGGTCGATTTGTCAAAAGAACCTTTGGAAATTGCCGTTTGTGCGCAACATATAAACGGCGGAGCCGATATAGATACAAATTGGCAAACAAGCGTTGAAAATCTCTTTGCCGTAGGAGAAACGGCAGGAACATTCGGCATCTATCGTCCCGGCGGTTCTGCACTCAACAGTACACAGGTTGGTGCTTTGCGTGTTTCCGAGTACATAGCGCAAAATGACTGTTATTTTGCTTGCAAAGATACTGTTAAAACGGCTTTGCAAGAAGAAAAATCCTATATTGAAAATTGCCTAAAAAGCAAAACCATAAAACGGATTTTTCAATAGATATGAGTCTTTATAGCGCAGAAAACAGAGATATTGATAAAATCTTGCGCTTAAAAGAAAAAACAGACGCACAGTTAAAGCTGAAATATTACAATTTGAAAGATGAAAATTTCAAGTCTGTTTTAGAACTATACAGATATAAAGATACACTAAAAACGCAGTTTATGATTTGTTGTACTTTTTGCGAAATAATGCCTAAAACCGGAAGCAGAGGCGGTGCAATATGCACGCAAAATGGTAAAGAAATTGCCGAAAACGAATATTATCGTAATTTTGCCGTGGTTACGGATAAAGACAAAAGCGAATTTGTACGCTTCGGGAAATACCAGATTTGAATTACAGCTTTGAAGCTGAATGGAACAGGTACAATGCAGAAAGAGGGATTAGCCTTGATTGAAAAGAAAAAAGCAATTTTGTTGACTAAGGAAGAGCATAATGCAAAGCGTGTTTATGACGACAGTATAATATCAAAATTAAACGAGTGCTATGATTTGTACGAAACGGTAATTTGCATAAAGAACATAAATAATCATATAGATGCTTGCAAAAATGCCGAATATATATTTTCTACCTGGGGAATGGAACATTTCAGCAAAGAAGAAATCAAAGAGTATTTTCCGAATGCAAAATGTCTTTTCTATTCTGCAGGCTCGGTTCAGCATTTTGCGAAAGAATTTTTGGACTGCAATATCCGTGTTTTCAGCGCTTGGAAAGCAAATGCCATACCTGTTGCGGAATATACCTACGCACAAATTTTACTTGCGCTTAAAGGTTTTTATCAAGCCTCGCTTCACACTAAAAATCATTATTACAAAATGGCAAAATATGCAGGTAACTGCGGCGGAATATATGATGCAAAAGTCGGTATAATCGGCGTGGGCAGTATAGGAAGTATGGTTGCTGAAAAGCTGAGAGCAAACGATATTGAGGTTTATTATTATGACCCTTACTTGCCCGAAGATATTGCAAATCGTTTGAATATAAAGTCGCATACGCTTGAGGAAATTTTTAAGCAGTGCGATGTAATTACAAATCACCTTGCGAACAAAGAAGAACTGACAGGTATTTTAAGCGAAAAGCTTTTTAATATGATGAAGCCGTACGCAACATTCATAAATACCGGAAGAGGCAGACAGGTTGACGAAAAAGGATTAGTCAAGGCAATGAAAAGGGTTAAGACAAGGACTGCTCTTCTTGATGTGCTTACCCACGAACCGCTGAATTCTTTTTCAGCGGTTGCAAGGTGCAAAAATATTATTGTCACTCCTCATATTGCCGGCAGCTTAGGAAATGAGATTATCAGAATGGCTGAATATATGCTTGGCGATGCTCAAAGAATTGACAGTGGCGAAGTTCCTCTTTATGAAGTGACATCGGATATGCTTAAAACAATGGCTTAAGGTGATTTTATGGAAAAAATAGGATTTACTACTGTAACATTTCGCAAAAAAAGCAGACGAGAAATCTGTGAAATTGCAAAGGAAAATCACATTGAATACATTGAGTGGGGCGGAGATGTTCATCTGCCTCCTAATGACAGTAACGCTTTGCGTGAGGTTTTGTCTTTGCAAGAAGAATTCGGCTTAACTGCAATTTCTTACGGTACATACTATCATTTGGGCGAAGAAAATTACTCTTTGTGGCAAAGTGTTATTGAAACAGCAAACGCAATCGGCGCAAAAATAATCAGAATTTGGCAGGGCACCAAAGCTTCGGCCGATGTGAACGAATCTGATTTTTATCTATGGTAAACGAAACGAAAAAACTCGCAGATGCTGCGTCGCAAAAAGGTCTTACCGTGGCTTTTGAATTCCACAATGGCACTAACAACGATAACGGCAAAAGCTCTGTTGAATTTCTAAAAGCGATAAACAAGCAAAATGTGAAAACATATTGGCAGCCGTTTTCAACAGATGATGATATTAGTAATCTAAAAGCAGTTATCCCTTATCTTGCCTGCGTTCACATTTTTGAATGGAACGAAAACGGTAAGCGTTATTCACTCAAGCACGGCAGTAAAAAGTGGCAAGAAATTTTCAAGATAATTGACGAAAGCAAAACAAATCCGTATTTGATTATGGAATTTGTAAAGCACGACAGTAAAAGGCAGTTTGCAAAGGACTTAAAACATTTGCGTGTGCTAACGAGGAATTGATTATGGCAAATAAAGAATTACAAAGTATTGCAGAATTTTGCAGGGATAATTGGAGCGATTATTGCGATTTCACCATTAAAACCGCAGACCGAGTTTGTGAAAATCGTTTTCTTTTTGATTCTCCAAGAGATATGGAGAGAACGGAAAGTACGGTTGATTTCGGCAAAAAAATCGATTGGTACTATAAGCTCAACGGTGATGAGGAATTTATGTTTCAACTTAACCGTCATGGCTATCTGATTCAGTTAGGTCAGGCTTATTATCTGACCTGTGATGAAAAGTATTTGAAGAAGTTCTGTGCAATTCTGAATGACTGGCTGGATACAGTCCCTTGCGATTATAAAAATAACAGTCCCTGGCGTTCTCTTGAAGTGGGAATGAGAGGTGACAAATGGCTGAAGGCATTAAAATACATCGAGGGTACAAAATTCTTTTCAAGCGAATTGAAAGAGAAAATTGATAAATCCCTTTTAACTCATATTGAGGTTTTGAAAAAGGCACATTCAGGCTTTCAAAAAGGCAGTAATTGGGGGATAATTCAAGACAGCGGTCTATTTCATATAGGTGTATATTTCAATGATAATGACATTATTTCTTTTGCACTTAAACGCTTAGAACAGGAAACGGATTTGCAAATTATGTTCGACGGCTTTCAATGGGAACAGTCAAACAATTATCATAACGAGGTTTTATTGGTGCTGCTTGATGTTATGATTGATGCCGAATAAAAATAACATTGCACTGCCTGAAAAATTAA